>ENA-ORBV01000452-ORBV01000452.1-microbial-mat-metagenome-genome-assembly--contig:-NODE-452-length-94178-cov-14.498900_pt1 | contig 94178 bp, 87 predicted proteins | sample MGYA00237777_ERZ505514 | MGnify/ENA primary metagenome ERZ505514 (study PRJEB26160, sample SAMN06269048) | microbial mat metagenome | isolation source: Oligotrophic lake microbial mat | place...
GCTAGGGGCTAGGGGCTAGGGGCGCGCTGTCGATGATCACTCTAGCTTCGCGGCCGAGCAAAAAACGGGCGACTTCAGGCAGGTGAGGGCACTTCTTGCCGAATTACCAACAAAAAACCCCGCCGCGGCGGGGTTTTCTTGCGCCTTGACTGGAACGCGCAATCGTAATGCGTTATGCCGCTGCGCCTACGCTGACAAAGCGCCGATTCTTTGGCCCTTTCACAGAAAACTGGACGGTGCCATCGACCAGCGCAAACAGCGTGTGATCGCGACCCAGACCAACCCCGGAACCCGGATGAAACTGGGTGCCGCGCTGCCGCATGATGATGTTGCCGGCTTCTACAGCTTGACCGCCGTAGATCTTGACGCCGAGGTATTTCGGGTTTGAATCGCGGCCGTTACGGGTACTGCCGCCTGCCTTTTTATGTGCCATGACTTATCTCCTGAGGCTTATTGACGGCGCCCTTAGGCGCTGATCCCTGCTGATTGAATCTGGGTGATTTCGATTTCGGTGTAATGCTGACGGTGGCCCATCTGCTTGCGGTGGTGCTTGCGGCGACGGAACTTGACGATGCGCACCTTATCGGCGCGACCATGGCCCTTCACCGAAGCGGTTACTACCGCACCTGTCACGACGGGCGCACCGACGGTGATGCTCTCGCCATCGCCAATCATCAGCACCTGGTCGAAATCGATCGAACCACCGGCTTCCACTTCGAGCTTCTCGACGCGTAGCGTCTCGCCCTTCATTACGCGGTATTGCTTACCGCCTGTGACCATGACTGCGTACATCTGAAAATCCTCTGTAGTTCTTCTTGGGGTGTCGCAAGTTTCGGCCAAAGCGATCGCGGGGCCGAGGAAAGACCGCGAAGTATAGCGGCGGTTTTTGCCAAACTCAATTACCCGGCACAGACAGGCTTGGGCCTCAAACACCAATTCGATCCCGCATCAGCTACCTGCGGGCGCGGCAGAGGCCTCGAGAGCATTGCCTTGAGGCATTGACCTTCGCGGCTTCCGCCGCTCCCACGCCTGCAACGTCCTCACGTCCGCCGCGCGTGAGCGGACGCTAGACTGGGCGCTTCGTAGTCAGCCCCCGAACCTCCCCCGATGGACTTCATCCGCATCCGCGGCGCGCGTACGCATAACCTCAAGAACATCGATCTCGACCTGCCGCGCGACAAGTTGATCGTGATTACCGGGCTGTCGGGCTCGGGCAAGTCGTCATTGGCGTTTGACACCATCTACGCCGAGGGCCAACGCCGTTATGTCGAGTCACTGTCGTCATATGCTCGGCAGTTCCTCAGCATGATGGAGAAGCCCGACGTCGATCACATTGAAGGCCTCTCGCCGGCCATCTCGATTGAACAGAAATCAACCTCGCACAACCCGCGCTCCACGGTCGGCACCATCACCGAGATCCACGACTACCTGCGTTTGCTGTTTGCCCGCGTGGGCTCGCCGCGCTGTCCCGATCACGGTCAACCCTTGGAGGCGCAAACAGTCAGTCAGATGGTTGACTCGACCCTCGCGCTCAACCCCGAGCACCGCTACATGCTGTTGGCGCCGGTGATCCGCGGGCGCAAAGGCGAGCATCAGCAAGTCTTCGACCTGCTGCGCACGCAGGGGCTGGTGCGGGCACGGGTGAACGGCAAAGTGATCGACCTTGATGAAACGCCGAAGCTCGCGCTGCGCCAGAAGCACACCATCGAAGCCGTCATCGACCGCTTCAAGCCGAAGGCGGAACTCGCGCAGCGCCTAGCGGAGAGTTTTGAGACCTGCATTCGCTTGGGCGAAGGCTTGGCCCGCGTGGTCGATATGGACGATGCCGACGCGGCGGAAACGCTGTTCTCATCCAAGTTCAGTTGCCCGCTCTGCGACTACTCGCTGCCCGAACTCGAGCCACGCCTGTTTTCGTTCAATTCGCCGCTGGGCGCTTGTCAGCGCTGCGATGGCTTGGGCGTTACCCAGTTCTTCGATCCCGCGCGAATCGTGCTCAATCCCGGCTTGAGTTTGGCGGCGGGCGCGGTGCGCGGCTGGGATCGGCGCAACGCCTATTACTTCCAGTTGATCCTGGCCTTGGCCAAGCACTACGGCTTTGAGGTCGACACGCCGTGGCAAGCGCTTTCACAAACCCATCGCGACGCTGTGCTTTTTGGCAGCGGCGAGGCGGTGATCGATTTCAGCTACACCAGCGAGTCGGGCGGACGCACCCCGCGCAAGCACAAGTTTGAAGGCATCGTGCGCAACCTCGAACGCCGCTATCGGGAGTCCGAGTCGCCGCTGGTGCGTGAGGAATTGGCCAAATTCATCTCCGAGCAGCCTTGTCCCGAATGCGAAGGTCAGCGTCTCAATCGCTTGGCCCGCAACGTCTTTATCGGCGAGCACAACTTGCCGGCGGTCAGCGCCTTGCCGATTGACGCCACGCAAGCGCTGTTTGCGACGCTCACCCTGCCCGGCTGGCGCGGCGAGATCGCGACCAAGATCATCAAGGAAATCCGCGAGCGGCTGCGGTTCCTGGTCGATGTGGGCTTGGACTATCTAACGCTCGCTCGCAAGGCGGATTCTTTGTCCGGCGGTGAGGCTCAGCGCATTCGCTTGGCCAGCCAAATAGGGGCAGGTCTGGTCGGCGTGATGTATGTGCTGGATGAACCCAGCATCGGCTTGCATCAGCGCGACAACGCACGCCTGCTGGCAACGCTGACGCGGCTGCGTGATCTCGGCAATACGGTCATTGTGGTCGAGCACGATGAGGACGCGATCCGCTTGGCCGACCACGTGGTCGATATCGGTCCTGCTGCGGGTGTGCACGGTGGCGAGGTGGTCGCCCAAGGTACGTTTGCTGACCTGTTGCGAAGCGAGCGCTCGATCACCGGCCAGTTCATGTCGGGCAAGCGTCGCATCGAACTGCCCAAAGTGCGAACCCAGGTCGACCCCAAGCGCATGCTGCGAGTGCTGGGTGCCACCGGCAACAACCTGCGCAACGTCGATCTGGAGATTCCCGCAGGCTGCTTTGTCTGCGTGACGGGCGTGTCCGGGTCCGGCAAGTCGACTTTGATCAACGACACCCTGTATCGGCTTGCAACCCTGCATTTGAACGGCAGCAATGTGCAACCGGCGGCGCATCGTGAAGTCAGCGGACTCAACCTGTTCGACAAAGTCGTGGAAATTGACCAGTCGCCGATTGGACGCACGCCACGCAGCAACCCGGCCACGTATACCGGCCTGTTCACGCCGCTGCGCGAGCTGTTTGCGCAGGTGCCCGAAGCGCGTGCGCGCGGTTATCTTCCGGGGCGTTTTAGTTTCAACGTCAAAGGCGGCCGCTGCGAGGCCTGCCAAGGCGACGGCATGATTAAAGTCGAGATGCATTTTTTGCCCGATGTGTACGTTCCCTGCGATGTGTGCAAAGGCCGGCGCTATAACCGCGAAACCCTGCAAGTCACCTACAAAGGCCACACCATCCACGATGTTTTGTCGATGACGGTGGAGGACGCCTTGGCCCTGTTCAAGCCCGTGCCCAACCTCGCCCGCAAGTTGGAAACGCTCATGGCCGTGGGCTTGTCCTACATCACCTTGGGTCAATCAGCGACCACGCTCTCAGGCGGTGAAGCGCAACGCGTGAAACTTTCAAAAGAACTGTCCAAACGCGATACCGGCCGCACGCTTTACATTCTCGACGAGCCCACCACCGGCCTGCACTTTCACGACATCGAACAGTTGCTCGGCGTACTCCATCGCCTGCGCGACGATGGCAACACAGTGGTAGTGATCGAACACAATCTGGATGTCATCAAGACCGCCGATTGGGTGATCGATCTTGGCCCCGAAGGCGGCCATCGCGGCGGTCAGATTATTGCCACCGGCACGCCCGAACAGGTGGCCGCCAACAAAGCCTCGTTCACTGGTCAGTTCCTCGCCAAATTGGATGGCATGCGGAAACGCTCGCGCAAGGAAGCCGCATGAATCGCCTGCTGATTGGCATCCGTGTGGAAGTGCGCTGGGGCGATATGGACGCCTTCGGCCACGTCAACAATGCGCGATTCCTCACATTCTTGGAGGAGGCGCGGCTGGAATGGATGCAAACCCTGCCTGAGCCGTGGCAATCGCCATTGATCGCTCCGCTATTGGCCGCCGTTGAGATGAACTTTCGGCGGCCAATCGGCTGGCCAGAGACGATCCGAATCGAGTTGAGCAGCAGCCGCGTGGGCAACAGCAGCCTCACCATGACGCATCGCATTGTGGCGGCGAGCAATCACGAATTGCTGTATGCCGACGGCCACAGCGTGTTGGTGTGGATTGATCGAATAAGCGGCCGACCGACGCCGTTGCCAACGTTCGTGCGCGGGGCGGCGGAAGCGACCTGATCGCACCATTTAATGCGCCGAAGGAAACACCGTAGTGCGCAATAAGCAAAGGGCTTTGCGCCAACCCCCCGCTACTCGGCTCAGCCTTCGGCAGCGCATATTCCGCTTAATGGTTTGAGTGGTCTGCGCTGCTGTCATCACCCTTGCGAACCTTCATCACCACCGGCAAAGGATCGCCTTCTTCTGTCACCAAATCGACAATCACGGTGGTTCCCTCGGCAAGCTCGCGAGTTGGCCGCAGCAGCATCAGATGCACGCCGCCGGGTGCGAGCGGCAAGCTGCCGTCTGCAGGAATTGTCAACGACCGCATCGCGCGCATGCGGCTGATCCCGTCTTCTTCGTAGGACTCGTGAAAGACGATGGCCTCGAAGGCGGCGCTGCTGGCTTCGACAATTTTCAGTGGTTGTTTGGCCGCGTTGCCAAGGGTGACGTAGCCGGCCATAGCACCTGCGCCGGGAGGGGCGCTGCGAATCCAGCCGTCCTTCGCGTTGAATTCGACGCCATCGGCCGTGGCGGCACTGGCAACGAGTAACAGGATGCAAGCAAGGGTCTTTTTCATGGTGCCGAGTTTAGCGGTGATGACCGGCCACCGGGTGAAGTCTCAAACCGGCTTTGCCATCGGTTAGGCTTGCGCTTTCCGCAAATCCAACGAGCACAACGATGATCCAGCAGCACGCCCATCCTGACGACATCGTTGAACTGCGTTTGTCGCGACCGCCGGTCAATGCATTGAACCCGGAACTGCTACTGCAATTGCGCGAGATGATTCACTCGATCACGGCCAACGGGGCACGAGGTATCGTGCTGTCAGGATCGCCTGGCGTGTTCTCTGCGGGTCTGGATGTGCCGGCCCTGCTGGCGCTGGACGCCAAGGCGCTGGAATCCGCTTGGCGCAGTTTTTTTGCGGTGTGCTTTGCCCTGGGTGCCAGCCCGATTCCGACCGCAGCGGCGCTTACCGGCCACAGTCCGGCCGGCGGTGCGGTGATGAGTCTCTACTGCGACTACCGGGTGATGGCAGAAGGCAATTTCCGTATCGGCCTGAACGAAGTGCAGGTCGGCCTGACGGTGCCACCGGTGATCCAATTCGCGTTTCGTCGACTGCTTGGCGCGCATCGGGCGGAACGTTTGTTGGTGGCAGGCGCGATGATCGATTCGGCGCAAGCCCAGCATATCGGCCTGGTGGATGCGTTGGCAGCGGTGGATCAGGTGGTACCGGAGGCGGTCGCTTGGCTACGTGGGACCTTGGCATTGCCAAGCAACGCCATGCGCCGGACGCGTGAAATGGCGCGAGCCGACTTGGTCGCTGCCTTGGGTGATCCCGATACGCTTGATCTCAGCGGGTTTGTGGATGATTGGTTTGGCGAGGAGACTCAAAGCGTGCTGCACGCTCTGGTGGCGCGACTCAAGACTAAGTCGGGCTGAGCCGCAGCGACTGACCAAGGCAATCAGACGGCGGGCGCTCAGGCACCCTTTGCCACCGGCCGGTGCGGATCGGCAATCCACTCGCTCCACGAGCCGGCATACAGGCGCGAGCCTGGCAAGCCGGCGTGATCCATCGCCAATACATTGTGGCAAGCGGTGACCCCGGAGCCGCACATGTGCACGGTGTCGGTGGCAGGTTGGCCTTTCAGCATGGTGTCGAACTCTTTGCGCAGCGCTTCGGGTGATTTGAAGCGGCCTTGGCGGTCCAGATTTTTCGCGTAGTGGCGATTGACACCACCGGGGATGTGTCCGGCAACGCGATCAATCGGCTCGATCTCTCCACGAAACCGCTCTGGCGCGCGTGCATCAATCAAAGATCCACTCTGATTGGCCATGCGCGCGGCCAGCACCGCGATCGAAGCCACTGAGCGCACGTTGAAACGTGCGCTGTAGGCAGTGGCTTTGGGCCGCGGCACGGATTTGTCCAGCGCCTTGCCGCCTGCGGTCCACGCACTCAAGCCGCCATCCAAGACGGCGACGTTTTCGTGGCGCAACGAGCGCAATAACCACCACAAGCGCGCGGCGTAGGCGCCATCAGCGCCGTCATAGGCGACGACTTGGGTGCTCGGATCGATACCCCAACGACCCAGACGACCGCAAATGTCGGGCGCGGTGGGCAGCGGGTGGCGTCCACCGCCGGTCTTGCTGAGATCAGACAGATCACGTTCCAAATGTGCATACAAGGCACCCGGAATATGGCCGGTCAAATAAGCGCGCTCGCCGGCTGCAGGATCGCGCTGGTCGAATCGGCAGTCGACCACAACGACGCCCTTTTTGCCAAGCGTCGCAGCAAGCTCATCGCAGGTGACCAAGGTTCGCCAGTTCATGTGTGTTCTTTGGACTTTGCGCCAGCGCCAAGCCAGCGGGAACGTCAATCGCGGGTGAGGCGCTGACGCAAATTGACCAACATCGCCGCTGTGGCACCCCAAATCAGGTGAGGACCGTAGCGGAACTGGTAATAGTGTCTCATTGCGCCGCGATAGTCAGCCTGACGGCGTTCGCAGTTTGCCGGATCGAGCAGAAAACCGAGCGGGACTTCGAAGGCTTCAGCGACTTCATGCGGATCGGGCACCGCCTGATAGCCGGCGTCCAAGCGCGCCAACAGCGGCAACACTCGAAATCCGGTGATGGTGTCGTAGGGGTCAAGAAAGCCCAAGGGTTGCAGCAAATCACTGGCGATGGCGACTTCTTCCGCCGTCTCACGCAGAGCGGCTGCGACCGGACCGGCATCACCGGCATCGATGCGACCGCCAGGGAAGCTGACTTGTCCCGCGTGGTTGCTGAGATGTTCGGTGCGGCGTGTGAGCAGCACGTAATCGCCATCGGCACGAGTGACCACCGCAATCATTACCGCAGCGGGCGTGCGCTGCACTGACGCCGGCAACAAATCGGCAAGCTCATCCGTGTTCCATGCAGGACCGCTGGGCGGCGCGTCGACGGGGAACAGACGAATGCCAGCCAGCAGATCGGGAAAGTTCAGCAGCACATTCGCCATCGAAAGTCAGCGTGCTGCGGTGACTCTCACGCCGTGCGCTGCGCTTCGCGCTGGGGCAGAACGTGCAACATCAAACCCAAGCGAGCTGCGTCACTGAGCGTGCCCCATGCTGCAATCTCGTTGGCCGTGCGGTGACAGCCTTCGCACAAGCCATGGGCGTCGAGATTACAAATCCCGATACAGGGTGAGAGCACCGCTTTGGGCGGTCTTGGAGGGTCAAAAAATCCCATCGCCTGCGCTTGTCCACTCCGGCGGCGCTGTAGCCGCCGGTGTGGGCCTCAACTTATTTGACTTCGACCAAGGTGACGTCGAAAACAACCGCCTGGCTCGGTCCAATCGGGGAGCGCGGCGAATCGCCATAAGCGAGTTCCGACGGCATGAACAGTTCCCAGCGCGAGCCCGACTTCATCAGCGGCAGCGCTTCCTGCAAGCCTTTCAGCGGCGCGTCGGAAACCTTCATGGTCACCGGCTGATTGCCCTGATAGGTGCTGGCGAACTCTTGACCGGTGTACAGCGAGCCACGGAACTGCAGCTTCACTTCGCTGGTACTGGCTGGACGGCCGCCGGTGCCCTCTTCGATCACCCGGTATTGCAAGCCGCTGGGCAAGGTGACGATGCCGGGCTTGCCGCGATTGGCGGCCAGGAACTGGGTGCTCTTGGATTTGTTCTCGCCGGAAACACGGGTGAACTCGGTGCGCGCTTCATCCTGCAACTTGGTCTGCATCTGTTCCAGCGCCGCACGCATGTCGGCTTCCGCAACCACTGGTGGCTTCTTGCCATAACCGTCTTGAATGGCACGAATAACCGTGTTGACGTCCACATCAATTTTGCGGGCGGTGAAATCCTTGCCAATCTCATAGCCAATGGAATAGCTGAGCTTGCCTTTTTCGGACGTCGTGTCCTGCGCCATTGCAGCGTTGCTACCCATGATCGCGAGTAGAGCGATCGCCAAGCGAACCTTCATCGACAGCCTCCTGAGGAGTGAACAACAGATTTCGGCCATACCGGCCCGACGAAAAGACCGCGAAGCATACCGGTCGCGCGCGCTGCCCGCCAGAACCTGACAGGCGGTTCATTCATCGAAGCCCGCAACGCAGACCAGTGGCTGCCCCCGCAAGTTCCTCACGAGCGTCGCTCGGGCAACGCTAGAATCAGGGTTCACCTTTGCCAGCTCCTCATCGAATGTCGACCTCTACCCTGCTCATCGAAACCCGTGGTGCCATCCGCCTGATCACGATCAATCGCCCGGAAAAGCTGAATGCGCTTAACCAGCAGACACTTGCCGATCTGCACAGCGCATTTGCCGACGCCGAGGCCGACACCGCAGTGCGGGTCGTTATCCTGCGCGGCGCAGGTGGCAAGGCGTTTGTGGCCGGCGCCGATATTTCCGAACTGGCCGCGCTGAGTGTGGTGCAGGTTCGCGACTTTTCCCGCTACGGCCAGCAGTTGATGAGCCGGATCGAGGCCTTGGGCAAGCCGGTGATCGCCGAGATCGGCGGCTTCGCTCTGGGCGGCGGCATGGAACTGGCGATGGCCTGCCACATGCGGATCGCCAGTGAAAAAGCGCGCTTCGGACAGCCAGAAGTCAATCTCGGCCTGACTCCCGGATTCGGTGGCACCCAGCGCTTGCTGCGCTTGGCGGGCCGCCAAGCCACGCTGGAAATGTGTCTCTTGGGCACGCCAATCGACGCGGCGCGCGCACTTGCGTTGGGCGTGGTCAACGCGGTGGTCGCTGTCGAACAATTGGAAGTTGAGGTGATGCGACGCGCCGAGCAGATGGCGGCAGCGGCACCGCTGGCGTTGCGCGGCGTTCTCGATACGGTACTGATCGGCGGCGAGTGCCCGCTGCCGATGGCATTGGATTACGAAACCCAATGTTTTGCCGTGTGCGCCGCCAGCGACGACATGCGCGAAGGCACACGCGCCTTCCTTGAACGGCGCAAGCCGGAGTTTCACGGGCGCTGAGTCCCGCTTCACGTGCGCTTGCACTCGTTTCATGGTGGACTGACCCTGCCCGGCCACAAGGCAGAAGCCGCGTCGCGCCCCATCGTCGTATGCCCCCTGCCGGAGGTTTTGGTCGTCCCCCTGCAGCAACATGTCGGTGAGCCCGCCGAGCCAGTTGTCCAGGTGGGTGACGCGGTGGTCGGTGGTCAATTGATCGGCCGTGCGGTGGGTCGCCTGAGTGCGCATGTGCATGCCCCCGCGTCCGGGGTGATTGAGGCCATCGGGTTTCACCCGCTGGCGCACCCGTCGGCGCTGCCTGCACTCTGTATCAGCATTCGTTGCGCCGTGGTCCAGCGTATGCAGACGCTGCCGGCATTGCCTGACTGGGCCGCGCTTGCCCCGGAAATACTTTTGCAACGGGTCGCCGATGCTGGCGTCGTGGGTTTAGGGGGCGCGGCTTTTCCGACCGCGGCCAAGTTGGGAGTCGACCGCCGCCTGTTGATTCTCAACGGCGCCGAATGTGAACCCTGGATCGCCTGCGACGACCGCCTGTTGCAGGAACGCGCCGCCGAAGTCATCGCGGGTGGCCGCCTGCTGCGTCGGGTGTGCGGCGCCGAACGGGTGATTTTGGCAATCGAAGACGCCATGGTCGACGCTTTGGCCGCGGCTCGGCAGGCATTGTCGGGCAACGATGAGATCGAACTGGTCGCGGTACCAACCGTGTATCCGCAGGGCGGCGAAAGGCAACTCATACAGGTGCTGAGTGGTCGCGAAGTGCCCACTGGCGGATTACCGCGCGACATCGGTGTACTGGTGCACAACGTCGCTACGGCCGCAGCTTGTTGGCGTGCGGTCCAGTTCGGCGAACCACTGACCCGACGCGTCGTCAGCGTGACCGGCCCCGGCATCGCGCAGGCAGGCAATTTCGACGTCGCTTTCGGCACGCCGATTCAGCATCTGATCGCGCAGGCGGGTGGCTACACCGACGCGGCGGCGCGCTTGCTGCATGGCGGTCCGCTGATGGGATTTGCATTGCCACACGATGAACTGCCCATTACCAAGAGCAGCAACTGCATTCTGCTGCTGACTGCCAACGAATTGCGCAACACAACCACCGAGTTGCCCTGCATCCGCTGTGGGGACTGTGCGGAGGTTTGCCCAGCACACCTGTTGCCGCAGCAATTACTGGCTTTCTCGCGCTCGGGTCAGTGGGATCGGTTGCGCCAACACGGCCTTGCCGATTGCATCGAATGCGGTTGCTGCGACCTGGTTTGCCCCAGTCACATTCCCTTGGTCGAACAGTATCGCCAAGCCAAGTCGACGCTGCGAATTCGCGACGACGAAGCACTGTTTGCGGCGGCCGCCAAGCAGCGCTATTCGGCGCGCGCTTTGCGCATGCAGCGCGATGCGGATGATCGAGCGCTGCGCCAAGCCGGACAGAAAGATGCGACGTCGGCCACGTCCGTGCAAGCGGCCATTGAACGCGCCAAGGCCAAGCAAACGTTGGATGCCGACCGACTGAATCTGCGGCCATGAGAACCTTCGAGACCAGCAGCGCGCCGCACCTGCCGCCGCGTCGCAGCGTGCGTGCGGTGATGGGCTGGGTGCTGCTGGCGCTGACCCCGGGCGTGAGCGCAAACGTCGTCGGCTTTGGCAGTGGTCCGCTGATTCAGATCGCGCTTGCAGTGCTGTTTGCGTTGCTGTTCGAAGCGCTGATGCTGCGCCTGCGCAAGCAACCACTGCGACCCTTCATGACCGACTTGAGCGCACCGCTGGCTGGCGTGCTGTTCGCGTTGTGCCTGCCACCGCTGGCACCTTGGTGGATCGCCGCTATTGGCATGTTCATGGCGATGGTGTTGGCCAAGCATGTGTACGGCGGACTCGGGCACAACCTGTTCAACCCGGCCATGGTTGGTTATGCCGTGGTGCTGATCTGTTTTCCGCTGGAGCTGTCGCGCTGGCCGCAAGCGCTGGACGCGACGAACGTCGGCTTGCTCGATTCGCTGCGCGCGATCTTTGCTGGAATTCCGCCGCCGCCGAGCTGGGACGCCATCGCCCAAGCGACGCCACTGGACGTGCTGAAACAAGCCAGCACCGGCGGTCAAACCCTCGGCGAAACGCTCGCCTCGCCGGTGTATCTGCAATCCAGCGATCACGTCTTTCTGTGGATTTCGCTCGCCTATCTGGCAGGCGGCATTGGCCTGCTTTGGCTGCGCATTATTGCCTGGCAGACACCGGTAGCGCTGATTGCAACCGTATTCCTAGTGAGCCTGCCACTGCACATTTTCGACCCTGATCTGTATCTGTCGCCCGTGCTCCAGCTGGCGACCGGTGGCTTGATGCTGGCGGCGTTCTTCATCGCCACCGATCCCGTCAGCGGCTGCACCACGCCACGCGGCCGTTGGATTTTTGCCGCTGGAGTGGCGTTGCTCACGCTGACCATTCGGCGTTGGGGCGCGTATCCCGACGGCGTAGCGTTCGCGGTCTTGCTGATGAACTGTGCCGCGCCCTGGATCGATCTGCATACTCGCCCAAGAATCTACGGCGAACGGGCGACCCGCGAGTGACCGGCGGACGCTCCATCCTGCTTGCAGCCCGTAGCTTGGCGATCTGCGCCTTGCTGGCGATAGCGTTGCTGGGCGGCACCCATGTGCTGACCCGCCAGCGCATCGATGACGCCCGTGCTCAAGCAGAGCGCGATGCCTTGGCGCTGGTCTTGCCTGCACACAATTTCGATAACGATCTGAGCGCAGACCGAATCATTGTCATCGCCCCCGCTTGGCTAGGTGACGATCAGCCAATGTCGATATGGCGCGGGCGACGTGACGGTCAGCCTTCGGCGCTGGTGCTGCAGGCGGTTGCAAGTGATGGCTATGCCGGCCCAATTCAGCTGCGAATCGGGGTGGATGTGAGTGGCCGCATCACCGGCGTACGCGTTACCGCGCACAAGGAAACAGCTGGGCTCGGTGACTTGATCGAGGCTGAACGCAGCGACTGGATCCTGGGCTTTGAGGGTCGCGCGCTTGGCTCACCGCCCCGCGAGCGATGGGCCGTGCGTCGCGATGGCGGCGCATTCGATCAATTCGCCGGTGCCACCGTCACTCCGCGGGCCGTGGTCGGCGCAGTCCGACGTGCACTGCAATATGTCGAACGCCATGCCGATGCGCTCTACGATGCACCGATCGGCAGCCAGATCGAGCACCGTGATGCACCCTAGTCAAATTCTCCCTAGTCAAATTCTTCCTAGTCAAATTCTCCAACACGCCAGCGGGCAAGCGATGACAAGGCGATGAAGATCGAACCTGCTGCCCGCGAGATCGTCTCCTATGGACTGTGGAGCGGTAATGCGGGCTTGGTCCAGTTGCTGGGCCTGTGTCCATTGCTTGCAGTAAGCAATTCCGCCGTCAACGCGCTCGGAATGGGGCTGGCGACGATGCTTGCGCTGACCTGCACCAGCGCCGCGATTGCATTGCTGCACACGCTGACCCGCCGCGAAGTAAGGATTCCCGCCTTCGTGATGATCATCGCCGCCATCGTCACCAGCATCGAACTGGCGATGCATGCGTGGCTGCCGGATCTGCATCATGTGCTGGGCTTGTTCCTGCCTTTGATCGTCACCAACTGCGCCATTTTGGGTCGTGCCGAAGCGTTTGCATCGCGCACCGATGGCTGGCGCGCGGCGCTGGATGGCTTTGCGGTTGGTGGCGGATTCCTGCTGGTATTGCTGGTGCTAGGTGGCAGCCGCGAACTGCTTGGTCAAGGCAGCTTGTTTGCCGGCGCGGGCCACTTGTTGGGCATGCCGGGACTGGAGGTCGAAGTGGCGGGATATCGTGGCCTGTTACTTGCGGTGCTGCCGCCGGGTGCATTCATCGTGCTGGCGCTGTTGATCGCCCTCAAGCAATTTGTGCAACGTCCAAGCGCGCTGGTCGCCGCCGACCCAAGCAAAACAGGCCAAAACAAAGCAGGCCAAAACAAAGTCGAACACGCATGAAACCTGCAGCGCGCGAGGAGCTTTTCCGCCGCTGGCGCGAGCTCAACCCGCAGCCAACGACCGAACTGAAGTACAGCTCGCCATTTGAGTTGCTGATCGCAGTCATCCTGTCGGCGCAAGCCACCGATGTCAGCGTCAACAAGGCCACTTGCGGTCTGTTCGCCGTGGCAAACACGCCGGCAGCGATGTTGGCGTTGGGTGAGGCGCAATTGAAACGTTACATCGCCACCATCGGCCTGTTCAACGCCAAGGCCAAGCATGTAATCGCGACCTGCAAACAATTGCTTGATCGCCACCAAGGCGAAGTGCCGCGCGATCGCGAGGCGTTGCAGGCATTACCCGGCGTTGGCCGCAAAACCGCCAATGTCGTGCTGAACACCGCTTTCGGCGAGCCGACCATCGCGGTCGACACGCACATTTTCCGGGTGGCCAATCGCACTGGTTTGGCTCCGGGGCAAACCGTGGATGCCGTCGAAAACGGATTGTTGAAGCGAGTACCTCTGCACTACCGGCAAAACGCCCATCATTGGCTGATCCTGCATGGACGCTATGTTTGCAAGGCCCGCAAACCGAATTGCATGGAATGCGTAGTCCGTGACCTTTGCAAGTTCAAGGGTAAGACCACCGCGTCATAGATGCGCACCAGACGCGCTACATTAGTAATATTTCTGACGTATTTGCGTAACAAAATGCGGACACCCCTTCTTCAGTCGAGTGCCCAGATACGGCCGAATCGCCTACCTGCGTTGTGCGTTGTTGCGCTCGGAGTCGCCTGTTTAGCCGGCAGCTTGCCGCTGCTCGCACAACCGAGAATCGGTGCCCATCTGCAATACGACGTCAGTCGCTTCAGCAGCGCGCCGACGCCGCTGCAGGACACCAGCGGTTTTCGGCGTGCCCGGCTCTCACTATCGACGGGAGAATCCGGTCAACTTGAAACAAGGCTGCAATACGATTTTGAAGCTCAGCGCTTTACCGATGCGCTGATCAGGTGGCCGTTGGGGGACGCGCAGTTGCTGGTTGGGCAGTTCAAACCGCCCTTCAGCGCCGACGCCCTGCTCAGTGATAGTCAATCGTTCTTCACCGAGAACGCCACCGTCGGCGTGTTCGCTCCGGGCCGACGATTGGGGCTGCAGTACTCAAGGAATGACATTGCGCTGGCGTTGTTCGGTCGTGACGCACATGGCGTCGGCCCCAATCTGGCGGCATCGCTGCGCGGCTTCCGAGATTTTGGTGGTGAATCCCAGAGTTGGCATGTCGGCGCGTCGCTGCTGGCTGAGCGTGCATCGTCGGCCAGTCGGCGTATTCGCCTGCGGCCAGAAGCTGGGCCGGATGCGGGATCGTGGGTATCCAGCCCCAGCTTTGTGACCGATCAAAATGTGACCGATCAAAACTGGCATGCCGGTATCGAAGTCGGCCATCAGCGTGGCAATTGGCTGCTGCTGGGCGAACTGCTGAGTTCACGATACGCCAGCGACTCGCTCGACTCGCGGCGCGCTACCGGCGGCTACCTGACTTCAGCATGGACCCTGCATGGCAGCCCGCGCATGTACAAGGGCGGCATCTTTTCGGATCCGAAACCCCTTGCCGGAAAGCTGGGCAGCGTTGAACTGGCCGTGCGCTATTCGAGCGTTGCGTTGCCAAGCGGGCTCGAACCCACGGCCATCGGTCAACACACCCTGTCCATTGGGCTGAACGCGCAGATCGGAAGCGGCTGGCGTTTGCAGCTGGACCGTCACGATTCGCGGCGCGACAGCGATTCGCGTCGCGCCGGTCTGTGGACGCTGCGAGCGCAGTGGCTGTACTAAGCAGTGGAACAACCGACCCTCTGGTTTGCTGGTCCGGGCCGTCCAGTGTGGGAGTGCAGTGGCGGCCACTGCCAATCCAGCCCCCGCGGAAGCCCCTTCCCGCGAGCATAAATCCCAGCTGAACGAGAACTGCCCGCGCGGCCGCGCGCGCGCACCGCTTCGCCTCGACCCCAGCACTTTGTCCCCGTAGCGCAACTTAGTCGGCCATCGATGATCGGTAACCATTTCCGCGCTACGATTGGCTATCCAGACGGGGACCGATGGACACCACGCAATCAATTCTCGACATTGAAGCCGCCCGCGACGGCGATGCCCAAGCGCTGTCGCGCTTGCTGTGCAGCGAACGCCGGCGGGTGGTGCGCTACGCCGAGCGCCATTGCAAGGTTCATGATGTCGAAGACGCGGTGCAGGAAACCCTGCTGATCGCCAGTCGGCAGATCTCTGCGCTGCGAGTGGTTGAAGCCTTCAATGGCTGGTTGTTTCGCATCGTCAAACGCGAGTGCGACCGCATGAAGAAGTTTTACCGCACCCATGTGTTCGATTATTCGCCCGACGCATCCATGCAGGAGCCCGTACTCGTAGTGAACGAGGGATTACGGATCGATCTGGTGGCCGCAATCGAATCGCTGCCCGCTCACTATCGTGATGTGCTGTTGCTGCGTGATGTTCAGGAACTGACCGTTGATGAAATGGCCGCACGCTTGTTATTGAGTCGGGAAGCGGTGAAAGCCCGCTTGCATCGCGCTCGGCTACTCGTTCGGGAATATCTTGATCCGTGAGCCACATTTGTTTTATAGACATGTTTTTCACCCACGGTCCGGCAGTTTCCTGCGGGCCATGTTCTACCCGGTCCAGCCTGGATCGGGCTTCTTCGGCGGACAACCCCCGCCGCTTACGTCAACCTCGGAGCTATCCATCCATGAACAAGTCCATCAAGCCCATCTCCATTGCTATCGGCGCCGCGTTCATCGGCTCGCTGGCCATGGCTGGCAATTCGATTGCAGCCAGCGGTTTTGGCATGACCGACCTCGCCTCCGGCTACCAGCTGGTCGGTGAAGAGAAGGCGGCGGAAGGCAAGTGTGGTGAAGGCAAGTGCGGCGCAGAGAAGAAAGCCGAAGGCGCCTGCGGCGAAGGCAAGAAGGCTGAGGGTGCATGCGGCGAAGGCAAGAAGGCTGAAGGCGCGTGCGGCGAAGGTAAGAAAGCCGAAGGTGCTTGCGGCGAAGGTAAGAAAGCCGAAGGTGCTTGCGGCGAAGGCAAGAAAGCCGAAGGTGCTTGCGGCGAGAAGAAAGCCGAAGGCAAGTGCGGTGAAGGCAAGTGCGGCGAGGCCAAGAAGGACGGCGGCAAGGTCTGATTTCACTTCGGTAGTCGACATGCTTGCTCCAGCGAGCGCCGGGCTGGGATTGCGGCGGGCCCTTATGGACCCGCTGCAAGACGCAGCTGATGGCGTGTTCGACTTCCTCGAAGTCGCGCCGGAGAACTGGATCGGCGTTGGCGGCAGACTGGGCAACCAGTTTGCCGCTCTTGCCGAGCGCTACCCGCTTTACTGCCACGGATTGTCACTCTCGATCGGAGGCCCGGATGCGCTCGACGAGTCATTCCTGCACCGGCAGCGGCGCTTTTTCGACACCCACAAGGTGCCGATGTACAGCGAGCACTTGAGCTACTGCACTGACGGCGGCCATTTATACGACTTGATGCCGATTCCGTTCACCGATGAAGCAGTGCATTACGTGGCCGGCAGGATTCGTCGTATCCAAGACATTCTCGGTCGTCGTATCGCGATAGAGAACGTCTCCTACTACGCGGCGCCGCACAAGGAACTTGACGAAATCAGCTTCGTCAATGCGGTGCTGGCCGAGGCCGATTGCGAGCTCCTGCTCGACGTCAACAATATCCACGTCAACAGCATCAACCACGGTTACGACGCGCTCACTTACCTGCACGCGCTGCCGGCCAAACGGGTGGCTTATCTGCATATCGCCGGCCACTACAACGAGGCAGCGGATCTGATCGTCGATACTCACGGCGCGGACATCATTGAGCCCGTGTGGGACCTGCTGGACGCGGCTTACGCCCACGTCGGCGTCAAACCGACTTTGCTTGAGCGCGACTTCAATTTTCCGCCCATTGAACAACTCGCTGCTGAAGTTTCACGAATCCGCGCCGCCCAGAACGTCGCGCTTGCGCGCCTTCCGAACCATCCTGTGGCAGCGGCGCAGCATGCGGCCGCTTGAGGCACCCGCGCGGCTGGCGGCGCAGCAAACCGAATTCGCCTCCCACCTGCGCAACCCCGCCGCCAATCCGGCACCCGCCGGCCTCGAAGATCGGCGCATGGCGATCTATCGCGAGCTGTTCTACAACAGCTTGGAAGGCATTCTCGCTGGTAATTTTCCGGTCATCCGGCGTTTGCGCGACGACGCGTGGTGGCATGAGCGGGTACGCGGCTTTTATCGCGACTGGCCCAGCCACACGCCGCTGTTTACCGAGATCGGCCGCGAATTCATGCGCTATCTCGAACAGCGCGCAGAGCAAGGCGAAGATGACCCACCTTTCTTAGTTGAGTTGGCGCATTACGAGTGGATCGAAATGGTGCTGGCGTTGGACGAAGCCAACCTCAGCGATATCGCCTGTGTTGCCGATGGCGACCTGATCACCGGTTGCCCGATGTTATCGCCGCTGGCTTGGCCACTCGCCTACCAGTTTCCAGTGCATCGGATTCGCGCCGACTTCCAGCCCGAGCACGCCCCTGAACAACCGACATTTCTGCTGATCGTGCGCGAGCGCGACAGCAAGATTCGCTTCAAAGCCATCGAGGCGATTGGCTTTCATCTGCTGCAAGCACTGGCTGACAATCCCGATCGTCTCAGCGGACGCGAACTGTTGCTCGGCTTGGCGGCGCAAGCGGGTGTGGTCGATAGCGAGGCCTTCGTCGCTGCCGGCGCGCAGATGCTCGAACAATTGCGGGAGCGGCAGGCGATACTCGGCACCGCAGCTGCAACTTCGCGGTAGTTGGGTTGCAGCGAGCCGCCAAGCTCACGGAAAGCGTCCAAGCGCGATAGCAACTGGGCAATTTCCGCGAACCGAATTGGCCTTTGCGGCGCTCCTTGTGGTCACACCGCGCCGAATCGAGCACGGCGTCGCCATCACGCCCCTTTTCCATCCCAATGAGACCGCCATGCGAATTTTGCTTGAGATCTACGACGCCATCACCGACCGCATGGAGGGTGTCGGCCGCTGGCTGGCACCGCTGGGCTTGCGCTTCATTTTGGCCTGGGAGTTCTGGGAGGCCGGTCGCGAAAAGTTCAGCGGTAGCAATTGGTTCATGGATATCCAGGGCCAGTTTCCATGGCCTTTCAGTATCGTACCCTCGTCCATCAGTTGGACCATGGCGACCTGGACCGAGTTGATCGCCGCCATCGCACTGGCGCTCGGGTTGTTCACCCGCTTCTTCGCCTTCAGTCTGTTTGTGCTGACCGTGGTCGCGACTGCCGCCGTGCATTGGCCGGACGACTGGATGATGTTCAGCGAATTGTTGAAGGGCTACGCGATCACCGACAAGGGCTTTGGCAATTACAAGTTGCCAGCTTTGTTCGTGGTCATGCTGCTGCCGTTGATCTTTCACGGCGGTGGCAAGTTGAGTCTGGATGCGCTGATGAAGGCAATTCGCGGCCGTGGCGAAACCCAGCCGAATGCCGATGCACTGGCTTGGAGCATCGCGATGGTTGCCATCGGCGCGCCGCTGGCGATGCTGTTGCCGACGTTTGGCCTTGCCTTGGCTGGTGCCGGCGTGATGCTGGCTGTCGCGGCCCGCTTTGTGCGCAGTTGAGGGTTGGTTTGCTCTGATCTGGCGAAAAGCAGCCGAGCAAGTTCGCGCGCTGCGCACGTTCGCCTCCGCTTCGCTCGGTCGGCTCTACAAGCGCCTGGGTGGCGCGCGGCTTTAAAGCGGAGCTTGCTCCGAGGCTCTCGGCGAGCACTCGCAATCGGTTGCAACGACAGGGAGGCCTGCACCCCTCCTGTATCCTGCCGCCATGAGTAATCCCTCGTTGACGCGCCGCATGGCCGAGCGATTCCGCGGCTATCTGCCGGTGGTGGTCGATGTTGAAACCGGCGGTTTCGATTGTGAGCGCCACGCCCTGCTGGAAATTGCGGTTTCGCCTATCGTGATGGACGCCGATGGCTGGCTGTCACCGGGCGAGATATGTTCAGCCCATGTCACTCCCTTTGCTGGGGCGGCGATCGATCCCAAGTCGCTGGAAATCACCGGTATCGACATCGATCATCCCTTTCGCGGCGCGTTGCCCGAGCGCGAAGCGCTGGCGCATGTGTTTGCACCGGTGCGTCTCGCAGCGCGCCAGGCCGGTTGCCAGCGGGCGATTCTGGTTGGCCACAATGCGCCGTTTGATCTCGGTTTCTTGAACGCGGCGGTCAAACGCACCGACTTCAAACGCAATCCCTTTCATCCTTTCAGTACGTTTGACACAGTGACGCTGGGCGGCTTGGCGGTCGGCCAAACCGTGCTGGCGCGCGCCGTCGAAGCGATTGGTTTGAGCTGGGATCCGAGAGAAGCGCACTCTGCGGTGTATGACACCGAACGGACAGCACAACTGTTCTGCAAAATACTTAATCGGTGGCGTGAGTTGAGCTTGCTGAGCGAGCCATCCGCCGCCGTTGCCGAGGACGCCTGACATGCCGATCTTTGATTACCGCAGCATCGATGAAGCCGCCGGCTGCGAGCATTGTCGTCCCGGCTTTGAACACATGGAACGTCTCAATGCCGAGCCCTTGCTGGCCTGCCCGCAATGCGGTGCCGCCATCCGCAAACTACTGAGCGCGCCTTCGCTGGCGATAGGTGGCTCGCATTTGCAGAAAGAGAAAAAGATAGGCGACGCCGGATTTACCCAATACCGGAAAATCGGCAAAGGCGTTTACGAAAAAACCGCTGGCAAAGGACCGGGCATCATCAGCGCTGATTGAGGTCAGCGCGGCTGCGGTTCAAATTTCGCCGACGTACAAGGCCACCAGGTCGCTGCCAGGCACCAGTTCCAGCAACTGCTCAAAACGCAAACCCAACTTGCCGAGCAAGCGCGCAGACGGCGCGTTGTCTGGCGATGCGATGGCCAACAATCGACGCAATCCAAACTGCTCGCGAGCCAAGGCGACGCATGCTTGCGCCGCCTCCAGGGCAAAGCCTTGGCCCCGGTACAGCGGCAGCAAGGCATAGCCGATATCCACGCCAGGCAGGGTGTCGCGCTGGATCAGGCCGCACATGCCGATGGGCTGGCCGCCGCGACTGAGAGTGACTGCAAACAGGCCGTAGCCTAGCCGCTGATACATGGCGCGAGGCCCGCTTTCGATGTAGGCAAGCGCGTCATCCAAACCACGGATGCCGCGGTCTCCGATGTAGCGCAGCCAATCAGGATCGTTGACCAACGCAAGCACGAAGGCGGCATCACCAGCGTCCAACCAGCGCAAAGTCAGGCGTGATGTGCGGGCAACGATCATTGATCCGCAATCGCCGAGGTTGCTGAACCGGGAACGTCCCTAGCCAACCCCAAATCCAGCGCGTTGGCCGAGCACCAAGGGCTCGCGCTCGACCTTGGCAACTTGCGCATGCGTCGCGCCATGCAGCAACCAACGCTCCAAAGCTTCAACGGCGGCCGGATCGCCCTGCGCCAATACTTCCACGCTGCCGTCGTCGCGATTGATTGCATAGCCAGCGACACCCAATTGCTGCGCTTCACGCCGGCATCCGGCGCGATAGCCGACGCCCTGCACGCGTCCGCTGACTCGAAACAGCACCGCGATGTGCTCAGTCGTCATTGGACTTGGGAGCACTCGCGGCGGTGATTGCCGAAGCCAACTCGGCGGCCGTGACCGGGCCCAGAAAGCGCTTGGCGACGGCACCGCTGGGGTTGATCAGATAGGTCATCGGCAGCCCTCGCGGAATATCGAAATCGGCCGGTGGTTTATAGGTATCGATGATCGCCACTGGGTACGCAATCGGTCGCTTGGCAAGAAATTCACGCATCGCTGCCGGCTCAATTTCCTCATACGCCAAGCCAACCACATCGACGTCCTTGCGCTCCGCATCAAAGGCCGCCAACTCGGGAATCTCCTTCAAGCAAGGCGCGCACCAGGTCGCCCAGAAATTGATCACCACCCACTGCCCACGCTTGCTCAACAACTCGAACGCGCCATGATCCATGGTCTCGACCCGCAAGGTCGGGTGCGTCGGCTTGGTGGCCGGGGTAGCGGCCATTGCAGGCACCGTCAGCGCTGCACACAGCAACCACAGCATTCGTGCGCATCCGGCAATAACAACTCTTCTTGGGTTCATCGTCTGATTCATTCGCCGGAAGCCTCGTTGTGTGGTCGCGCAGCATGCCGTAACGCTTGACTCAAGGGTTGACCCAAGGCGCTTTTCAAAGGCTCGCGCAAGGAATCCAGGATGGCCTTGACCTGCTGACCAAGCGCATCCTGGCTGCCCATCAGTGCCATCGGCGTCAACGGAATGCGTAAGCCGGAGGCATCGACCAATTCACCGACGGTCAACCCGTCCAAGTCGCGGGCCAACAGCCAATCACCCACCTCATTGGGTTGCACGATATAACCTGCGCGCAATATGCCCAACAGTCGCATCAGCAAATCATCGCTCAGGCTCGGCTCGCTGGCTTGCAGTGCCTCGACACTGATCGCCACCCCGCGCCCTTGCGCCTCGTGCAAGCGGCCAACCAGGCGCAACAAGCCCACCAACTCGAAACCCGTTGGCAGCAGCAGGTCTTTGCGTTGATAGCGGAATGCAGATAGCGAGGCCGCGATCGATGCACCCAGCAAAATTACCACCCACGACAAGTACAACCAGATAAGAAAGATCGGCAACACCGCGATCGTGCCGTAGATCTGCTCATAGGAAGGCACCTGTTGCAGGTAGTAGGCAAACCCGCGCTTGGCAAACTCGAACAACACGGTGGCGAGCACACCGCCGGCCAGTGCATGCCGAAAGAACACGCGCCGGTTGGGGATGATCGCGTAAGCCAAGGTGAATGCGGCAAGCTCCACCAGCAGCGGGACCAGCGACAGCAGTCGCGGGCCCCACGTTGGCTCCTGATCGCTGCCGAGCACCGACAGTGACAACAAGTACGAGGACAAGGCCAGGCTGGAAACGGCGAGGAGTGGCCCGAGCGTCAACACGGTCCAATACACCAGAACGCGCGACAGACCAGGCCGCGGCGCGCTCACCCTCCAGATGCGGTTGAAGGTGTCTTCGATGCTTTTCATCATCCACAGGGCCGACACCAGCAACGCGATCACGCCCACGCTGGTCAAGCGTGCAGCGCTGTCGGCGAACTGCCGCAAGTAATCCTCGACCGCACGCGCTGCGGTGGGCAAAAAATTCGTAAACAGGAATTCGGTCAGACGCGTGCTCATCGCTTCGAACACAGGAAAGGCAGCGAAGATGCCAAATATAGCCACGCTCAGTGGCACCAGCGCAAACACCGAGGCATAGGCCAGCACGCCGGCGGTGTCGAAACAGCGATCCTCGACGTAACGATGCCAGACGAACTTCGAGAATGCACCGAGTGGCTCTCGAATATGGGCGGGTATGCGCCGTCTCAGGCGTTGCAGATTTCTCATCGCCGCAGCCTAATCCATCGAAGGCCGGTTGACATATCCCGGGTGGCCTGCCGGCCACATGCCAGCTGGCCTTCGCACCGCGAGCACACATCGCGCGCTTCTTCGCGGCGACAATAGCGGCCATTGATTGCGATTGCACACGAGACACTCATGGCCGATATTCTCATTCTGTATTTCAGCCGCAGCGGCAATGTTGCTGCGCTTGCCCGGCAAATCGCGCGTGGCGTGGAAGATGTTCCGGGCATGACCGCACGCCTGCGCACGGTACCGCCGGTGGCACCGCAAACCCAGATCGCGCTGCCACCAGAGCCTGCCGCAGGATCGCCGTATGTGGACAGGCGTGACCTTGCCGAATGCGCGGGCTTGGTCCTCGGCAGCCCGACCCGCTTTGGCAACATGGCATCGCCGCTCAAGTATTTTCTCGACAGCACCGGCGCGGAGTGGGCATCGGGCACCCTGATTGGGAAACCGGCGGCCGTGTTCACGTCCACTTCCAGCCCACATGGCGGTCAGGAGTCGACCTTGTTATCGATGCTGATACCACTGCTGCACCACGGCATGCTGATCCTTGGGCTGCCCTACAGCGAGCATCGGCTGACGACTACCGATGGCGGCGGCACACCGTATGGAGCAAGCCACTTGGCCGGACCCGACGGCAAACGCCCACTGAGCGAAGACGAGAAGCATTTGGCCCGCGCGCTGGGCAAACGCGTTGCCGTCCTCGCCGCACAATTGCAGCTCGCCCGATGACCGCCCGCCGGACGGCACTGCTGGCTTTCTGGTTGCTGTTGGCCCTGCAACCCACCTGGCAACTGCTGCTCAGCCCGGCGCAGGTTCTGCCCCCGGTGCTGGTCACCGCGCTGCTCACCGTGCCATTGCTGCTGCCGGCGATTGGCTTGGTACTGCGCCGTCCCAGCGCGCTGTTCTGGGGCGGCGTAATTGGCCTGCTGCACTTCTGTCACGGCATCATGGAACTGTGGACAGATCGCTCGGTGATCGCACTGGCGATGGCGCAGGTCGGGCTGAGTACCGGCTTGATCTTTGCCATTGGCTGGGATGGACTGCAGAAGCGGCGGGCGCAGCGGGCTGCAATGCGGGCAGCCGCCGCTGGCCACACATAGCTGGCCCCGACTTTTCACGAATCGCGCTTGGTGATCGCGCGCACTCATGAAAACGCCGGGCTAGTTCGCAGCCGAGGTCGGTGCCCGCAACTGTTGCTCCAAACGGGTGACCAGCGCGTTCCGCCGCACCTGCACGCTGACCGCATCCGTCGCCAAGCCAGTGTGTCCAGTAGTCGCAGCCGGTACTTCGAGTTTGAGCACCTCCATCGCGAAGTCGATGGCAGCGCTACTGCGCGGTTGGGCGCTGCCGCTGTCTTCGACCTGAGTGCGACTGGCGCTGCGAAATCCACGCACGGGATAGGCCGGCAGCACAAAGACGTTGCCGGTGCCACAAGGATACGGAATCACGCCACCGTCGTTGCTACTTTGCAAGTCGCCGTCCAAGCCACCCTCGAACTGATTGGTGTCCACACGAACGTCGTACAACAGGCAGGTCAGCGGATCACCGGCGGAGTCACGGGTCTCGGTGACTACGAACACATGTCGCCGACTTTCGACATCGAAAGAGCCGGCGACATCGTTCTGGGCAGCCGCCGTTGTTGTGCAATGGGTGGTAACTGCGTCGACCGGGCGACAACCCTCAAACGTGGCTCGTTGCGGCGCGATGGCGGGATTGAACTTGTCAAACACCAGCACGTCGCCCACAAAGTTCGTCGCCGCAGGCGTCGTCACGTTGCTCAGGTCAAGCATCGCGTTCCATTCACCCAGCATTTTCGAAGTGTGCACAAAGACGTTGTCACCCGGCCGACCGAGATAGAACTGGAAACGCTCGATCAGAATGTTGCGGCCACCCCAGTTGAGCACCGCCGTCCTCGGGTCGTTAGGGTCGAAGGTCACCACGACCGGACCCATTGAACCCTGCTCGGCAATGGGTCCGCCGGTGTAAACACAGCCGATGCACTGGCCGCCTCTGAATGTATTCAACCAAGTGCCGTCGTTGCGGTTGTCACTGCTGATGAAACGTGTTCCACCCGCTTGCAGCAAGCCCTGCGCGGTGACCCAGGTGGGCGTGCCATCGTTGTTGAACACATACCCGGACAACGCCATGAAATTGTCCTGGATTTCCAACTGCAGGCCCGTCCCTGGCTCGACCGGGTTCCACCAGACCCCGCTCTCAGGGGTAAATGCCACAGCGGGCGTAATTCCAAGTGCAAGCAGGGTGATGGAGAGCGCGAGACGGGTACGAATGAGCATGAGAGCAGTCCGGTTGGTGATGGCGAATTCGAGCGCGCGTAGCGCGCTGCTGTGCGCGCATGCTGGCCGAACTGCACACGCACCTTCGGTGTAACAACGCACACAACTTTGGCTGGAAACAGCTTCCGTTAAGGCAGGCCCGACGTTGCAAGCTCGGCAGGCTGCGGCGCGCCGGATGAGGCCGGCACGATCCTGCGAGGCGTACAACCCGAGTCGAACAGCGCTTCCACTGCGGCTCGGTCTGGCAGCCTGTCGAGCCTAGGTGGTCACGGCGAAAATCGACTTCGGGAGGAAAGTTTTTGGACGATTTGAAGGCCAATAGTTCCTCTATCGGCCAAGGAACGGCCGACGGTCTCGTTGGACTTGGCGACCGTGCAGGCGGGTTTGCAGCCCGGATGACCTAAGTCCGCCAGGCTGATAGCCTTTGCCTTCGACTGGCGCACCGTCGAGAGGGCGGCATCTATGCTATAGCTGCCGGCATCGCCCGCGAGCACATTGAAACCGGACCAGCGACCCCAGGCCGCAGACGTTAACCACCGACCAGCGGGACAGCCATGAGCGTGTCTAATGAGATCGACAAGTCCAAGGATTTGTGGTCACCCGAAAGTCTAAGTCTTGCCGCGCTCGACGCGCTGCAAGACGGGGTTTGGGTTTGCGAGCCAGACGGCGTACCGCTGTATCGAAACTCGGTGGCCAAAGCGATGGAGGCTCGCGTGTGGTCGCGTGCACGCCTGGTAGGTAGCATCGAAGAAGTCGTGTTCAACGACGACAACCTCAACCAGCTTCGCGAATGCGGGCGGCAGTCGTCCGAATACATGCTCGGCAGCCTAGACGATGCGACCGGCGAAGCGGTCGCCGTCGTCGCACTCGAAATGCAGGTGTTGAGTGATGGCACGGGCAATTGCGCTGGCCTGAGCTTCCACGCGCGCGACGTGAGCCGCGAGTGGAGGCGCGAGCAGACGCTGCAGGACCGCAATATTGAACTTGTGGAAGCGTATTCACGCCTCAAGCAGACGCAAACGCAACTCCTGCAGGCAGAGAAGATGGCATCCATCGGCCAGCTCGCCGCTGGCGTCGCGCACGAGATCAATAATCCGATTGGATATGTGCACTCAAACCTCGGCACGCTGACGACCTATGTGCGCGGCGTATTTTCGATGATTGATACTTATGAGCGACTGTGGCTTGCTCTGCCAGCAGAGTTGCAGTCATTGTCAGCGCCGGTCGAGCTGATCAAGCAGCAAATCGACTATGACTTTCTGGTGCAGGACTTACCTCATTTGTTGGGTGAATCGCGCGAAGGTATTGAGCGAGTCAAAAAGATCGTTCTCGACTTGCGCGACTTTTCGCGGGACGGTCGTGACGATTCCGGAGAGTGGGCGCTGGCCGACGTTCGACGTTGCATCGAGAGCACGCTCAACATTGTGCGCAGCGAGCTTAAGTACAAAGCCGAGATCGTGCTCTCGTTCGCCGAATTGCCATTGATCGAGTGCATTCCTTCACAACTCAACCAGGTGTTTCTGAACCTGCTGATCAACGCCGGACACGCGATCAAAGAGCACGGTCAGATCGCGATACGCACCAGCGCGGGAAGCAGCGAGATATGCGTGTCGGTTGCAGACGACGGGGTCGGTATCCCGAAAGAGAATCTGGCGCGCATATTCGATCCATTTTTCACCACCAAACCGGTCGGCAGCGGCACCGGATTGGGGCTCGCACTGTCCTACGGCATCGTCAACAAACATCATGGCCGCATAGAAGTTTCCAGCGAACCTGGACTTGGAACAACCTTCAGTGTTTTTCTGCCACTGCGACAGCCAGCAAGCATCGCCGCTTGAGTTCAGTCTGACCGGGCTCCGGCGCAAATCACCCGGCACAAATCACAAGGGGAAGTGGCATGGCAAAATTACTGTTAGTCGATGACGAGGCAAACATTCTGAGCAGCCTTCGCCGCGCCATCCATGGTATGGCTCGCGGTAACCAAGGGGAGCCCCATACGCTGGAGACTTTCACCTCTGCAGCGGAAGCGTTGAACCGTGCTCGGGACTGTGCATTTGACCTGGTGATCAGCGACTACCGCATGCCGGAGATGGACGGGGTTGAGTTTCTTTCACGTTTGGTCGAGATGCAACCAGACATCGCCCGCATCATGCTGAGCGGCTACGCCGATTTGCAGGCGGTCATCTCGGCAATCAACAAGGTGCAAATTTTCCGCTTTGTGCAAAAGCCGTGGGACGACTACGAGCTGGAAACCGCTATGCGTCAGGCACTGGAATATCGCCGGCTGATCCTCGACAACCGCGAGCTGGCAGATCTGGTTCGCGTGCAGGAAGGTCTGTTGTCGAAGCACGAAGTCGAGTTGAAGCGGTTGGAAGAACAGTTCCCTGGACTAACCCAAGTCAAACGTCGCTCCGACGGCTCGATCGATCTTGATCTGGACGAAGAACCGTAACGTGGCGGCGTGGTCGCTCAAGCCGCCCGTTTGAGCCGGAAATCCTATGGATTGGTGACGCGGCCAGCAGCCGCGGGACGCATCTGCCTGCCCCCGCCACTCGATTCGCTGAGCTGGTCATCGTGCCGACGAAAGGCCTGGATAACCTGAGCGCGAAGGTCATCGTCGTCCCAAGGCTTGGTCAGGAACTTGTAGATGGCGCCGCGATTGATGGCGTCGGTGACTGCGGTCAGGTCGGTGTAACCGCTCAGTACCATGCGCACCGTGTCGGGGTACATCTCTTTGACCTGACTCAGGAATTCACTTCCGCTCAGGCCAGGCATGCGTTGGTCTGAGAGCACCACTTGGACGTCCTGCAACGCGAGCACATCGAAGGCTTCACTGGCAGTGGCGACGTCAAAAATCTGATAGCCGTCGCGGCGCAACAATCGCACCAGTGCGCGCCTGATGTTGGCTTCGTCGTCGAGCACCAGCAAGGTTCGCTGCGATTCCGACGCCCCGCTGCTAGCGGGAACTAGGTAACGACGTCGCAGCAGCTCGGGGATTTGCTCAGCCGGCAATGGTCGCGAGAAATGATAGCCCTGAAACTCATCACAGTGGCTGCGCCGCAAATAGCCCATTTGCGCGGCGGTTTCCACGCCTTCCGCCACCACTCGCATGCCGAGGTGATGGCCCATCGCAATCATCGCCCGCACTAATGCAGCGTCTGCTCCGTCATGCACGATGTCGGCGATAAACGACTTGTCGATTTTCAGCTTGTCCAGTTGAAAGCGCTTCAGGTAGCTCAGGCTGGAATAGCCGACGCCGAAGTCGTCAAGCGCCAACCGCACGCCCAATTTCTTCAAGGCCCGCATCTGCGCCATTGAGCGATCAGCATTTTCCATGAGCACGGTTTCGGTCAATTCCAGCTCCAGCAGCGAGGCATCAATCCCACTGGCCCCGATGATGTTCTGCATTTCCCCAATAAAGGTGGGTCGCTGCATCTGCGCACCGGAAAGGTTGACGCTCACCGCGAAGCCGCAGAGCCCAGCCTCCGTCCACTCACGTAACTGGCGGCAGGCATCGGTCAACACCCATGCACCCAACTGCAGAATCATGCCGTTGCTCTCGGCCACCGGAATGAAGCGTCCCGGCATCACCAGACCCAACTCAGGACTATTCCAGCGCACCAGCGCCTCCAGACCAATCACCGAGCCATCCAAGGCGCTGACCTGCGGCTGGTAGTGGAGCACAAATTCGTTGTTTGCCAGCGCGTCGCGCAGGCGACCGCCAAGCTCAATGCGATCAGCCAACTCATCGCGCATTTCGCTATCGAATGTGACCGCACAATTGCGGCCGTTCTGCTTTGCTTGATAGGTGGCCGTATCGGCTTGCCGAATCAGCTCCTGCACGCTTGTTCCTGTATCGGGGTACACCGAGGCGCCGACCGAAGCGGTGAGATACACCGTTGCCGAGCTCGAAAGCAGCATCGGCATGGCGATCTGCTCGCAGAACAGGTTGCCACGCGCCGATACATCCTCCGCTCCCCCAGGTTTTAGCGTTGCGATCAGGAATTCATCGCCCGCATAGCGCATCACCTGCGCGCCGGGTCCTGCCACTGCGCTAAGCCGAGCGCTTGCTTCCTGCAGCACGCGATCGCCCATGGCGAAGCCGAGCGCGGAATTGATTGATCGGAAACAGTCGAGATCAACGAAGTAAAGCGTCAATTGGCCTTGCCCCGCTTCCGCCTTCGCCAGCATCGCCTCCAGCTGCGCCCCGGATCCATCAAAACGAGGAAGGCCGGTCAAGCGGTCATGTGTTGCCAGAAAGCGGCTTTCGTCCTCCAAAGCGCGTTGCGCAGTGACGTCGGATTGGATGCCAATGAAGTGTGCAAGTTCGCCATTGGCATCGCGCACAGGAGAAATCGCCAACCGGTTCCAAAACAGGCTGCCATCCTTGCGATAGTTGCGCAGGGTCACCACGCAGCCGGAAGCATCCACCAATGCTTGCTTTAGGATCATCCGCTCAGGCTGGTCATTGTCGTCAGCCTGCAGGAATCGGCAATTCCGACCGAGCAATTGCTCCTTGGAGTAACCACTCATTTCACAGAAGGCTGGATTGACATAAATGAGTGCGTAATCCTCCGCCGGCCCGCGAGAAATGGTGATGCCTTCTGTCGCCGATTCGATGATTCGCTGCAGCAGCAGCAGACGCTCTTCGTACGCTCGCGCTTCGGTGACGTCGCGCAACGTGAGCACACGCGACTTGCGGCCGTTCCATTGGGTTTCGGCGACTCGCACGTCGAGCGAGACAGCAGCGCCAGAGCCGTTGATCAGGTTCACGTGCGGCCCCTCGTGACCGCAAAGTCCGGGGTTGATCGTCGTTCCCACCAACTCGTCGGCCTCTCGACCCAAAATCTTGCACAACGCCGGATTGACGAACTGCACGCTATCGGCATCGTCAACCACAATTAAGCCATCGCTGACGTCATTCAGCACGTGGCGCAGCGTCAACTCGCGCTCGAAAAGGGTGGCCTCCGCCTCCAGGCGCGCAGTGACGTTAGTTGCAGCCGCAATCAACAGAAGCTGGCCATCCACTTGCAGCTCGCCACGCACCACTTCGACGAACATCGCCGAGCCGTCTTTGTGGCGGTGCTTCCAGATCCCGGCACTGCGCAAACCGCTGCGCGATTGCGTACCTGCACTTCGCACATATTCCAGATAACGGGGCACCTCATCGGTTTCGCGCAACCCGAGCACGGTCAGCGCCAGAAACTCCGCCCGCGAATACCCGTATTGTGCCAATGCCGCTTCATTGACTTCGACGATACGAAAAGTAACGGGCTCGTGCAGCCACATCGGCACGGGGCTGGCATTGAACATCGTCTGGTAACGCTTTCGACTCTCGTCCAGTTGCTGTCGCAGCCGGGCCTGGGCCAAAGCATAACGAAGGGCGCTATCAAGCCGCTCCGCGGTCAAACTTGGCTTGCCGAGGAAATCGGCAGCGCCAGCTAGGAGGGCGCGTCCATACACCTCAGCCTCAGCGTTGCCCGTGAGGATAATCAATGGTGGCCGCAACGGATCGCCTGCCGTTTCCCGCAGCAGGTCAAGTCCACTTTGATTACCGACCGGGAGACCGATCAGTCCAACATCGTGGCGGTGCTGGGCGATCTCGAGCAGCCCGCTGGCGTAGTCCGACAGCACCGTCAGTACGTAGGGCGAGTCAACCGACAGCTGCTCGAACAGGTCAACAACCAGACTTTGGTCGGCTGGATCGTCCTCAACCAGGAGCACCCGAATCTTCGCAGCTGTCTCGTCCATAGGTAATCCGCTCCTGCGAACCGCGACGACAAAACCATCCGGCCCTCTGAGCACCATACTCCAGCGCACCTTATGCAAACTACACGGTCAAAAAAACAATTTGGCAGCGGCATCCGGCGGGCTTGGAGCCGTTGGCGGCAGACACGAAACGAGTCCGCTCCATACCCATTCTGTTGGGCGCGACCCGTCGTTCGACATACGCCGGACCATCGACTTGATGGATGAGGCGTGCGCCTTATGCGGGTTCTCTGAGCGTTGCGGCCGCACTCCCGGCCGAAGCGTCAACAAGCCCGAGGCCCGGCTTTCGCTAGCGCGGCAAGGTGGTGGTGGGCGTTAAATCGCAATGCATCGCACGGTCCGGATGCTCAGTTGATCTACCTGTCTCAGGATTTGCGACCAAACTGTTATATCTGCCCGCACTGGTAGTGCTTGGGAGCATGCAGTGGACCAGAGTGCTGATTCGCGGCAACGACCGGTTACAGCGGCAAGCTGGTTGTGGGCGAAATCGCGGCCCGATGACGCAATTTCGTGGCATCCGCTGGCGCTACACCTTTTGGATGTCGCCGCCTGTGCCGACGCGATTCTCGCGCGGGAACCGGAGGCGACCCGTCGAAGACTGGCGGCGATTCTCGGTTTGAATTGGGAAGCAGCCCGACCGTGGTTGCTTTTGTTGATCGCCTGCCACGATCTCGGCAAAGGCTGTCCGGGGTTTCAGTGCAAATGGAAGAATCTTTCCGGCCTCGACGCCGGGCCGAGTCCGGACACGGCGATCAATCACGCTTTTGTCAGTCAGGTCGAACTTTGCGAGCTCCTCATCCAACTCAATTGGCCGGAGGAAACAGCCGATCTCGTCGCCGACGCAGTGGGCTGTCACCATGGAGAGCGCGCGAGCCCGACGACGATCCATTCCATCGCAGCCAATCCCTTTGGGCGAACGCTCGGCAAGCCCGAATGGCAACTCGCCCGCCGAGCGCTATTCGAATCCTTGGTTACCGTCTTCGCCCCTGGCGAGCCGCCAACTAAGCCCACTCTCTCCGGCCCCGATTTCATGCTGCTTGCGGGACTGACGAGCTTTGCAGACTGGATTGGCTCAAACGAGACGTTCTTCCCCTTCGGCACGCCGAGCGATTGCGATGAGCCGCAGGCTTGGTTTCAATCGCGTCTCGCAATCAACGCCAAAAACGCACTGAACCAAATTGGTTGGCTGCCACGCCTGCCGTTGGCGGACGCGCCCCGCGTGTTTGACGCAGTCTTCGGCTTTGCGCCGCGCCCCCTGCAGCAGGCGATGGCCGAGGTGCTTCCGTCGATCAACCAGCCCACGATTCTGTTGGTTGAAGCGCCGATGGGCGAGGGCAAGACTGAGGCCGCGCTCTACGCGCACTTGGAGTTGCAGCGTCGGCTCGGGCATCGCGGCCTGTACGTCGCCCTGCCGACCAAGGCCACCGGCAATGCAATGTTCCGCCGGGTGCTGAAGTTCCTGCGCAGCCAGCGCGGCGACACACAACTGGACTTACAGCTGCTGCACGGCGGCGCGCTGCTCAACGACGACTTCCAACAGCTGAAGCCCGGCGGAATTTATGACGCCACAAAAGGTGGCGAGGTGCGCGCCAGCGAATGGTTTACCCATAAGAAGCGTGCGTTGCTCTCGGAGTACGGCGTCGGCACCGTCGATCAGGCGTTGCTGACTATCCTGCCGGTGCGCCACCAGTTCGTGCGCCTCTGGGGGCTGGCGAACCGCGTCGTCGTGTTCGACGAGATTCACGCCTATGACGCCTACACCGGCACGCTGTTGCTGCATCTCTTGCGATGGTTGCTGGCGATGGGCTCATCGGTCGTGCTGCTCTCGGCGACACTGCCGCCACAGATCCGCCGCCAGCTCGCGGAACTAGTCGGGCAGAAGCCACCGGAGCGCAAAGCCGACTATCCGCGCCTCTCGGTCTATCAGCCGGACGCGGCGGTACGGCAAATTGGCTTCGCCGCTGACCCCAACCGGCGATTGTTACTTCGTATCCACTCTGTCGCTGCCGAGCTGTCCGCGATCAAGGACGCGCTGGATTCAACGCTCGCAGGTGGCGGCTACGCCTTGGCGCTTACCAACACCGTGCAGCGTGCGCAGAACCTGTACCGGGACTATGGTGATGGCGAGCTGATAAGGATCGGCGGCGAACCCATCGGTAAACGCCTGCCTGACAGTACCGAGATTTACCTCTTTCACGCGCGCTTCCCAGCCGATGTTAGGCAGCGCCGCGAAGATGCCGTGTTAAAGCTGTTTGGCCCGCCCGATCCCGAGGCCACGGCAGTACGCATTGGCCGGAAAATCCTGATCGCCACTCAGGTCGCCGAACAAAGCCTCGACCTCGATTTCGACCTCATCGCCACCGACCTCGCGCCCATTGACTTGCTGCTGCAACGCGCCGGCCGACTGTGGCGGCACGCGCGAGATGCGCGGCCAATTGCGGAGCCGATCCTCATCGTCGCAGGCTTATTGGAAGACCCGCCGCCATCGTTTGGCAAGCCGCTGTGGTGGAGTGCCGTCTACCGCGAAGACGTGTTGCTCAGAACGCGCAGCCTGCTGCGCGGCAAGACCAATCTTCAACTGCCGGACGAAATCGACACACTCGTGGCGTCGGTCTACGAGGAGGTTGTCGAGGTCGAGGCCTCGCTCGAAGCGCGTCTGGATCGAGCCATGCAAGATGCTCTAGGCAAGGAGTACGCCCATGTTGGCCAAGCGCACCAAGCCATTATCGGATTGCCAGACGATGCCTCGTGGAAGACCGGCGCACGCTTTACGCTGTATGACGACGATGAACCAGGCGTGCACGCCAGTCTCAAGGTCAAAACGCGACTCGGCGAAGATTCCGTCATCGTCGTACCGCTTTATGAGGAAGACGCCTTCGACCCCGCCGCCACACCCGATTTCGTGCACGCTAAAACATGGGTCCTTCGTGCCATGAGCCTGTCGCGTAAGAGCATCGTCAAGTGGCTGCAAGCGCAAGGTGTGCCCGAAGGCTGGAAGAAGAGTGCATTGTTGCGAAACGCTTATCCGCTGAGACTCACTGCCGACAGGTGCTGGGTCGAAGACCTGAATGTCCAGCTGTCCAGCGAGCTTGGACTGGTTTACAACAACACGGAGATTGCATGAGCCGGTTCAACCTGATCGACGAAGCGTGGATCCCCGTGCGCAAGCTCGACGGCGAGCGCGCCGAACTCAGTATTCGCGAAGTCTTGCTGCAAGCCAAAAACATCGCGGCGATAGAAGACGCCTCGCCGCTGGTGACCGCCAGCCTGCACCGCTTCCTGCTCGCCGTGCTCTACCGCGCACTTGAAGGGCCGACGGATATCGATCAGGCCAAAGCGTGGTTCAGGGACGGGCTACCAGAGGACAGGATCAACGCGTATCTCGATCGCTGGCGGGATCGGTTCTGGCTGTTCGATGAGAAGTTCCCTTTCTTCCAGATTCCGGATTTCCAGCCCAAAACCTGGCGCGCATGGACCGTGCTCGCCGCCGAGCACAACGCCGACAACGCCAAAGTGCTGTTCGATCATATCGATGTCACCCGTCCCGACGCGGTTCCACCTGCGGCGGCGGCGCGCTGGCTACTGGCGACGCAGACTTTTTCAGTGAGCGCGGGCAAAAGCGAGTTGTCGCACACCGGGACTGCGCCGTCGGCGACGGCGGTGGTGGTCCTGCCGCTGGGCCGTCATTTGGAAGACACCTTGCTGTTGAATCTCGCGCCGCAAAACCGCGCTGTGTGTGCCGACGATCTTCCCGTCTGGGAACGAAAGCCGGAATCGGTGGCGAGTCTCAAGGCCGGAGCAAAACGTACCATCGCGGGCTACGCCGACCGCTATTCTTGGCGCACCCGGTCGATCAGACTGCGCGGCGACCAGGATGGCAACGTCACCGCGCTCGCCTTCGCTTCCGGCGTGGAGAATGCGTCCAAAGACAGCATTGACCCAATGCTTGGCTATCGCATCGACGACAAGAACGGCAAGCTGCCGATCCAGTTTCGTGATCGTGGGCTGTGGCGCGACTTCGACTCGCTCTTGCCGGACGACACCAAGCTCGCCCCCGAAGTCATTGAGCACGCGACGGCGCTGACACGCCACGACCGCTCACGGTTTCCACGTTCGATCATGGTGCTGGGGCAGTCCAACAGCAAAGCCAAGATCGAGTTCTGGCGGTTGGAGCGGTTTGCGCTGCCGGAAGCGCTGTTGAGCAACGCCTCGATCCGCGCCGAGATCCATCAACTGTTGGCAGACGCAGAAGCCAATCAGCAAGCCCTGTGGCGCGCCTGCAAAAGCTTCGCGCGCGACTTGCTGAGCCGGGGGGAGCGCGTCCCCGACGGAAAGGACATTGGCCGCTTTGTGGAGCAGATGCCGGTAAGCGCTGCCTACTGGTCCACGCTCGAAGCCGCGTTCCACGACGTGCTGCGCAGCTACACGGCCGAATCCGACCCCGACGCGATTCGCCTTGCTTGGCTGAAAACAGTGCGCTCGGCTTTGCTCGATGCCTGGCGGCGACACGCCGCATCCGTTTCGGTCAGCGACGCTTGGGCCATCCGCGCGCTGGTGCGTGCAGAGGATGCAAAAGATGCCATCAATGCGCAGCGCGAAAAGTTGAACAGAGAAATCCAGCAGTACGAAACCTACAAGCAATCGCAGGAGGAGACGGCATGAGCGGACTGATCGTATGGCTAAACGACGCGAACGAGCGGGATACGAAGGTGCGAGCCGTACTCCGGCGGAGCCTTGCGTTTGATCCCGGCACGCACATCCCAGCCTTCCCCTATGTCGAGCCCTTCCTTAAGGGCGAAGCCGAAGGCTGGCGTCGACAGATGCACTATCTCGCTGCGGGGCTGTGGGCGGCGAATTGGCGCGAAGGTCGGGCCGGACAGACGACACCAATTGCCACGGCGTGCGCACTTCATCAGCGCAAGAGCGGCTCGGCCAGTACCGAGCGCCGCTTTATTCATCTATTGGACGCGGATCGTGAGCAGCTCCCGCAGCGCCTGCGGCAGATGGTCGCGCTGCTAAACGAGCAGCCAGTCGACTTCCAGTCACTGCTGAACGACCTGGTGTTTTGGAGCCATGTCGACAAGCGCGTGCAGAACGCATGGGCCCGCACGTTCTACCGCACGCTCAATCCCATCAACGCCGCCGAAACGGAGACCGCCGTATGAAAACCCTGATTGAGATTCACCTTCTGCAGAATTTCGCACCGTCCAACCTCAACCGCGATGACACCGGCGCGCCCAAGGACGCGTTCTTTGGCGGCACGCGCCGTGGGCGGGTGTCAAGTCAGTGCAATAAGCGCGCGGTGCGGCAGTTCTTTGACTTGAAAATTCGCGAAGGTGTGTTCAGTGCGGATGATCTCGCTGTGCGGACCAAGCGCGTCTATCAGGCGATTGTCGACGCGCTCAAAGACAGGCGGCCCGACCCGGTGGAAGTGCGGGCCAAAGCAGAACGCGCCCTGTCCTACGTGAAGCTGAAGGCGGCAGACGACGGCAAGTCGCAATACCTGCTGTTTCTGGGCAGGAGGGAGATCGCGGCGCTTGCGGACACCATCGACCAGCACTGGGACTTGATCGTCAAAGTCGAAGAACCGCAAGCCGAAGACGGCGCGACCAAGAAAAAGGCCAAGTCAAAGAAGGACGCGGCTGGCAGCGCACCCAAAGAGGTGAAGGATCAGATTGAAGCGATTTTCAACGGCGGCAAGGCGGTAGACGTCGCACTGTTCGGTCGCATGCTCGCCGACATGCCCGAGAAGAATCAGCACGCTGCCTGTCAGGTCGCGCATGCGATCTCGACACATGCGATCGAGCGCGAGTTCGACTTCTACACAGCTGTGGACGACCTCAAGCCGGAAGACACGGCGGGTGCCGACATGATGGGCACGATCGAATTCAACTCAGCGTGCTATTACCGCTATGCCGTCGTTGATTGGGAGAAGCTCGTCACCAACCTTCAAAACGACGTCGAACTTGCGGCCAAGGGGCTGCGCGTGTTTCTCGAAGGCTTTGTGCTCGCCGAGCCCACCGGCAAGCAGAACAGCTTCGCCGCGCACAACCCGCCTGAGTTTGTCGCGGTGTCGGTATGCCACGACGCGGCTCCGCGCAATCTCGCCAACGCGTTCGAGACAGCCATTCGCGTGAAGACCGGCAAGTCCTTGACGCGCGAGTCGGCGGAAGCGCTGGCGGCGAAGGCAGGCGTACTCGACAAAGCCTATCCGCGCAAAGGCCAGACCTTTGTGCTCAATCTCGCGCAGGCCACTGTTGGCGGCTTGGGGACTGACCAAGAATCGCTGGACGCGCTGCTCGATGCCGTGCTCGCGGCGATCAAGGAATAGGCCATGCCGACCCTGCTTTTGAGGCTCGCGGGGCCGATGCAGTCCTGGGGCACAACCAGCCGCTTCGACCAGCGCGACACCGGCAAGGAGCCGAGCAAGTCGGGCGTGATCGGGCTGCTGGCTGCCGCGTTAGGCATCGACCGCGAGTCGTGGTGCGAAGACCTGCAAGCGCTGGCCGCGCTGAACATAGGCGTGCGTCACGACCGGCCCGGCGTACCGAAACGGGATTACCAGACCGCGCAGCACATCATTTCCGCCGACCGCTCGAAGACTCACCCAACCGCCGTCACCACGCGCGACTACCTCGCCGACGCAGTATTTCTGGTCGGTCTGGAAGGTCCTGATCGCAGCCTGCTCGACCGCGTGCATGCAGCCCTGCAAAACCCGGTCTGGCCGCTGGCCTTGGGACGCAAGTCTTATGTGCCGGCTGAATCGGTCTGGCTGGAACCTGGCGTGTTGGACGCGCCGCTGCTGCCAGCGCTTGCCGCCCGGCCATGGCTGACAATGCCGAGACGCGGCGAACCCACGCCGGATCGCTTACTGGTCTCGCTGGAATCGTTAGACGGAAGCGGCGCATTGCGCATGGATCAGCTCTTGTCGTCGTTCGCCGACCGCAGGTTCGGCGCACGCTACGTTCGATCGGAGTGGATCGCTCTGGCGCGGGAGCCGAACAATGCTGTTGCATAGAATCCATCTGAATCCGCGCAGCAAGGAAGCACGGCGCGACCTCGCCGACCCCTACCAAATGCATTCGACGCTGTGCCGGGCGTTCTTCCCGCAGGAAACAAGGTGTCCGCCGGGCGCGCTGCTGTGGCGGCTGGAGCCCGAGGTCGACAAAGAAGGCCGACCGCGAGTGCTGATCCAGTCGGGAACAGCGCCGGAATGGTTACCCATGCACGAATCTGGCTGGCTCGCAAAAGCCGAACCTGGCATCGATCTTGTGCAAAAGCTCGCGCTCCATGCGCTTGCCGCCGGACACGTCTTCCGCTTCCGCTTGCGCGCCAATCCGTGCAAGACGATGCAAGGAAAGCGCATCGGGCTGCTTAGCCCTGACACCCAGCGCGACTGGCTTACGCGCAAGGGCGAGCGGCACGGCTTTGCCTTGCCTGCATCAGATACGCCGGATTACTTCGACTTCGTCAAAAGCCCCAAGGGTCGGGCATATCCCGATGTGCGGGTGTCGCAGGATCAAATGCTGATCGGGCGCAGGCACGACGGCATCACGATCCGGATATACGCAGCACTCTTCGAAGGGCGCCTGACGGTAAGCGATCCCGACCTGTTCTCTGCAGCGCTTGTCTCCGGAGTCGGGCACGGCAAGGTAATGGGGCTCGGGCTGCTATCGGTAGTGCCTTTCGTCTGAGCGCTTTCGTCGATACACCAGCGCGATGGGTGCCCACACGCTGCATAGAGTAGATTGCCGGTATCGCACGGCTCGGAGGAGTGGTCACATGGAGTGGCGAGATCGCATCGTTTCCGATCCCGAAATTCTGGTGGGTAAGCCATCCGTCAAGGGGACGCGACTTTCCGTTGAGTTGATTATTGGCTGGCTGGCGAATGGCTGGACGTTCGAGCAGGTGCTCGAGTCGTATCCTCGGCTCACGCGTGACGACATTCTCGCGGCGCTGGCCTTTGCGGCTGAGATGATGCGCGACGAACAGTACGTCGCCCGCCACAAGGCGGCAGCGTGACCCCTCCGTTGCTGGTCAACGAGAACTTCCCCGCACCTTCGCTCAACAGTCTGCGGGCAGCAGGTTTTGACGTGCTCGCCGTCGCCGAGGAGATGCCCGGCGCGTCGGATCGAGCCGTCCTTGAGCACTCGCGCATGCTGCAGCGTTGGCTGGTCACCTTTGATCGCGACTATAGCGAGCTGGTGTTCTTGCGCCAGCTCCCACCGCCATCGATCATCTACATCCGACAAGAACCCATTCCGCCTGATGCACCTGCCGAGTGGCTGAAGGCCTTGCTTTCTGACCCAGCGCTTGAGGCTGGCTACTTCATCACACTGGGCGGCAAGACGATCCGACGACGGGCGTTGCCAATCGACTGATGCCAGACCTTCTGCCGCCGCTGAAGCCCATCCCGATCAAGGATCGGCTATCGATCCTTTTCATCGAGCGCGGTCATCTTGATGTGCTCGACGGCGCTTTTGTCGTCGTCGACAAGAACGGCGTGCGCACCCACATTCCCGTCGGCGGCGTTGCATGCCTAATGCTGGAGCCCGGCACACGGGTCTCGCACATGGCCTGCGCGCTGGCCGCGCGGGTGGGAACACTGCTCGTTTGGGTCGGTGAGGCGGCGGTGCGCCTGTACTCGGCGGGCCAGCCTGGTGGCGCGCGATCCGACAAGTTGCTTTATCAGGCAAGACTCGCGCTGGACGAGAATCTGCGCCTGAAAGTCGTACGCAAGATGTACGCCATGCGCTTTGGCGAAGAGCCGCCGCAGCGGCGCTCGGTCGAACAGCTGCGCGGCATCGAAGGTGTGCGCGTGCGCGAAACCTACAAGCGGATGGCAGCCAAGTATGGCGTTTCATGGACACGGCGCAATTACGATGTAAGCGACTGGAACAGTGGTGACCTGCCGAACCGTTGTTTGTCGGCAGCGACGTCATGCCTGTACGGCGTCGCCGAAGCAGCTGTGCTGGCGGCTGGGTATGCGCCGGCCATCGGCTTCATTCATACCGGCAAGCCACTCTCGTTCGTCTACGACGTTGCTGACATTTACAAGTTCGACACCGTCGTACCCATCGCGTTTCGAGTTGCCGCACGAAAGCCGAGCAACCCAGAACGCGAAGTGCGAATCGCCTGTCGCGACCGATTCCGCGAGTCAAAGCTACTGCAGCGCATCATTCCTGACATCGAGACCATGCTGGCGGCGGGCGAGATCGAACCTCCCAAACAGATGGAAGGTCAAGTCGGGCCCGCGATCCCACTCTCAGAAACCATCGGCGATGCTGGTCATCGTTCTTGAGAACGCCCCGCCGCGCCTACGCGGACGGCTGGCGATCTGGCTGCTGGAAATCCGCGCCGGCGTTTACGTGGGAAGCTACTCATCCAAACTGCGCGCGATGATCTGGTCCAATGTGGAAGCGGGGATCGGCGAAGGCAACGCCATCATGGCGTGGCGCGTTCGCAATGAAGCAGGCTACGATTTCGTGACGCTCGGCAAGAATCGGAGAGTTCCGGTCGAATTGGATGGTGCCAAGCTCGTTGAGTTCATGCCATTGGTAGAAGACAGTGCGACTGAATCACCCCGACAAAAATACTAAATCGCCGACGAAAAATCGGTGGATTTTGAACCGTCGATTTGTTGCTTTAAAATCAAAGAGTTGATAGAAGTGTGTTCCCCGCGCTCGCGGGGATGAACCGCACCACTGCTTAGCGCCAGCCGGCCCCACACAGTGTTCCCCGCGCTCGCGGGGATGAACCGCTCAATTGTCTGCATTGGACTCCGCCCCATAGTGTGTTCCCCGCGCTCGCGGGGATGAACCGCGGCGTACACCGGCGTTGAGTAACGAGCAGAAGTGTTCCCCGCGCTCGCGGGGATGAACCGACATCCACTCGGTCAGCTATGAGCACATTTACGTGTTCCCCGCGCTCGCGGGGATGAACCGTTGGCGCCGCGTTTCGGACTGCCGAAATTGAGGTGTTCCCCGCGCTCGCGGGGATGAACCGTATCAAAATACGAGTTGCCATTTTACCAGACCGTGTTCCCCGCGCTCGCGGGGATGAACCGCATTTCAGTGCGACGACCACGACCTGTACGCGGTGTTCCCCGCGCTCGCGGGGATGAACCGGTTGTCAACGGCGGCACGTCTGATCTGGTTGTGTGTTCCCCGCGCTCGCGGGGATGAACCGGTCAGCAGATCGAGCACGATGTCGGCCGGATTGTGTTCCCCGCGCTCGCGGGGATGAACCGCAAAATGGCTTCGTCGTTGCCGGCGCGGCGGTGTGTTCCCCGCGCTCGCGGGGATGAACCGGCCGCGATCAGCGAGCGCAGCTGGTCTGGGTTGTGTTCCCCGCGCTCGCGGGGATGAACCGGTCGCGTGCGTATGGCGGATGGGGTAGGTCATGTGTTCCCCGCGCTCGCGGGGATGAACCGCTCGACAGCCTGCGCAAGGGCCTCGAATTGCGGTGTTCCCCGCGCTCGCGGGGATGAACCGTTCACGGAAGCCGAATCAACAGCCAGCCCGAAGTGTTCCCCGCGCTCGCGGGGATGAACCGCCTTCAAGAAATTCCAGAGCGCAGTCACGGCCGTGTTCCCCGCGCTCGCGGGGATGAACCGCCCCGGCTATCACGGTTCTAGGCGCTGAATGGGTGTTCCCCGCGCTCGCGGGGATGAACCGGAGCCAATATCTGGCGCCATCATTAAACGCTCGTGTTCCCCGCGCTCGCGGGGATGAACCGCCGCGCCGCGAGATCAGCGAAAGCACGACGCCGTGTTCCCCGCGCTCGCGGGGATGAACCGGCCGATGTCACCGGCCTTGGCATTGCTACCGGGTGTTCCCCGCGCTCGCGGGGATGAACCGCAGATCTGCAGCGCGTCGAGCACGCCATCACCGTGTTCCCCGCGCTCGCGGGGATGAACCGCGCGGTGACTGCGCCGTAATCCCGGTTTCCGAGTGTTCCCCGCGCTCGCGGGGATGAACCGAATGTTTGTCCAGACGCCAGCACGACGCGGTAGTGTTCCCCGCGCTCGCGGGGATGAACCGTTCCATGCGGGGTGATATTGCTTGCGGTATTCGTGTTCCCCGCGCTCGCGGGGATGAACCGTTATGAGGCCGTGCGCATCCGCCACAGCGGCCGTGTTCCCCGCGCTCGCGGGGATGAACCGATTCTGCGGCCGAATTTCGGAGACCGTCTTGCGTGTTCCCCGCGCTCGCGGGGATGAACCGCTCAGGTAGGCGCTGGCCGCGCGCCCTGCCGAGTGTTCCCCGCGCTCGCGGGGATGAACCGAGGTCGATGTCTCGGCTGATCTCGCCGCGCAGGTGTTCCCCGCGCTCGCGGGGATGAACCGTGTCTGCGCCTGTGCTTGCCGGCGTCGGCAACGTGTTCCCCGCGCTCGCGGGGATGAACCGAGTATGCGCTTGAAAATGGTGGTGAGGCCTAAGTGTTCCCCGCGCTCGCGGGGATGAACCGATCGAGGCGCAGCTGGCCGATATGCGCCTCTCGTGTTCCCCGCGCTCGCGGGGATGAACCGTATCCTCAGATCTTTTAGGCCGCTCAATAACGGTGTTCCCCGCGCTCGCGGGGATGAACCGAGATCGGCGCGCGAGTCAAAGCCCTGGCGGCTGTGTTCCCCGCGCTCGCGGGGATGAACCGGTTGGACACACCGGAAAAGCGTGGACAACAGCGTGTTCCCCGCGCTCGCGGGGATGAACCGCCATCGCCGTTCACGGTCTTCGAGATTGAGGAGTGTTCCCCGCGCTCGCGGGGATGAACCGCCCGGGATCATTGCCGCTGACCGGGGCCACTAGTGTTCCCCGCGCTCGCGGGGATGAACCGCAACGACGCCAATTCAACGCTCGGCAAGATCGGTGTTCCCCGCGCTCGCGGGGATGAACCGCACAGGCTTGGCAGGGGCAGCTTAGCGCAGGGGTGTTCCCCGCGCTCGCGGGGATGAACCGAGGTGGCGTGATGGCCCGCCGTCAGCCCGCCGGTGTTCCCCGCGCTCGCGGGGATGAACCGATATTGTGGCTGCGTGGCCATTGCCGTCGCGAGTGTTCCCCGCGCTCGCGGGGATGAACCGCAGAAGGCTGCCGATAAAAAGACACGGCGCGCGTGTTCCCCGCGCTCGCGGGGATGAACCGGAAAGATTTATGAGTGCACGGGGGCGCTATGGGGTGTTCCCCGCGCTCGCGGGGATGAACCGGCTATCTCAAACTCCAGGAAATGTTCCGCACCGTGTTCCCCGCGCTCGCGGGGATGAACCGTCATCACGGAGTGGTAACCATGAACCTGCTGTGTGTTCCCCGCGCTCGCGGGGATGAACCGCGAGGAGCGTCTGCGGCAGCTTGCGCAAGAGCGTGTTCCCCGCGCTCGCGGGGATGAACCGCCGGCGAGAAAGCCTTGCGCGCGCCCGCCAAGGTGTTCCCCGCGCTCGCGGGGATGAACCGCCGTGCTCACATGAGCGCGCTTGCCTTCGCCGGTGTTCCCCGCGCTCGCGGGGATGAACCGCGTCGAGGTAGACCACCAACGCCCCCCCGCCGGTGTTCCCCGCGCTCGCGGGGATGAACCGATGACGCGCGACCAGCCCACGAGAACGCGACGGTGTTCCCCGCGCTCGCGGGGATGAACCGACCCGAGCAGAGTCTGGCTGACCGGCATCGACGTGTTCCCCGCGCTCGCGGGGATGAACCGGCGTTGAGCGGGTTGACGCTCATGGCTGCGAAGTGTTCCCCGCGCTCGCGGGGATGAACCCGATTGTTCGGGACTCATGTAGTTCGGGGTGCCGTGTTCCCCGCGCTCGCGGGGATGAACCGCTAATCGCCGTGGCCGACTTTGCGCGCAGCTGGTGTTCCCCGCGCTCGCGGGGATGAACCGCTGTCCAACTCGAACTCAAAAAGCGGCAAACTGTGTTCCCCGCGCTCGCGGGGATGAACCGGTGAAAGAGCGTGACCGTCGTGGCGGCCAGCAGTGTTCCCCGCGCTCGCGGGGATGAACCGCCGCCCGTCCGTCGGCTGGCGGACGCGATCCAGTGTTCCCCGCGCTCGCGGGGATGAACCGCGTTGCCACTGGCGTTATATCGGCACCGTCTTGTGTTCCCCGCGCTCGCGGGGATGAACCGTCGCCTGGGGTGATCTCTTTGCGCGCAAGCGCGAGCAGGCTGGTGTTCCCCGCGCTCGCGGGGATGAACCGGATTTCTTCCAGCAATGGCGTTGGGGCTAGTTGTGTTCCCCGCGCTCGCGGGGATGAACCGCCCCGCATCAACACCTGCTGCGGCTTGATAGTGTGTTCCCCGCGCTCGCGGGGATGAACCGCGTTACGTATTTGTTAACCACAGCCACAATGTGTGTTCCCCGCGCTCGCGGGGATGAACCGACTGAAGCTGTCGCCCAGCGCAAACGGAATGCGTGTTCCCCGCGCTCGCGGGGATGAACCGTTGTTGAGGTGGGTGGTTGGCAGCTGTGACATGTGTTCCCCGCGCTCGCGGGGATGAACCGATGTCTCCGACCTCGCCGCCTCGATAAGCTCGGTGTTCCCCGCGCTCGCGGGGATGAACCGAATTCTGTCAACTTCGAGGATATCGCCCGGTAGTGTTCCCCGCGCTCGCGGGGATGAACCGAAGGCACCCTCGAAATCTTTCGCGGCCTTATCGTGTTCCCCGCGCTCGCGGGGATGAACCGCCGTCGGCGGTTGATGCATCCCTCACTTAACGGTGTTCCCCGCGCTCGCGGGGATGAACCGACCGGGTGTGGCGTTACGTCGTTACCGACCACGTGTTCCCCGCGCTCGCGGGGATGAACCGCGATGGCGGTAAGCACCGGCACGCAGTCATCGGTGTTCCCCGCGCTCGCGGGGATGAACCGGCCTGGGATTAGTCGAGATGGTGATGGACAAGGTGTTCCCCGCGCTCGCGGGGATGAACCGGCGAGAGGGCCGCCGTGCGGGTGCTTGGATGGGTGTTCCCCGCGCTCGCGGGGATGAACCACCGCGGCTTGGCTGTAAACCGTCGTGGTGCTCGTGTTCCCCGCGCTCGCGGGGATGAACCGCTGCCGGCGAAGGCGACGGGGCCGGTGAAGGAGTGTTCCCCGCGCTCGCGGGGATGAACCGTTTGATAACCCCGCGGCGCTTTGCCTCCATTTGTGTTCCCCGCGCTCGCGGGGATGAACCGAATCGTGAAAACTGCGGCGCAGCCACGCTAATGTGTTCCCCGCGCTCGCGGGGATGAACCGGCTCGCGGGCGAGGTGCAGCAAGCCCTGAGCAGTGTTCCCCGCGCTCGCGGGGATGAACCGTCCGCCGGTCATTTCGTCGAGCTTCGGGAGTGGTGTTCCCCGCGCTCGCGGGGATGAACCGCGCGTCTATCTGGCATACCTCGACGTGTTCGGGTGTTCCCCGCGCTCGCGGGGATGAACCGGTTTGCACGCACGCTGCAATCGATGCGCGCACGTGTTCCCCGCGCTCGCGGGGATGAACCGATGGAATTGGGCGCTGGCGCTGCTACTGGTCGGTGTTCCCCGCGCTCGCGGGGATGAACCGCGGCAGTCTTGCCCCGCGAAATCCTGGCAGAAGTGTTCCCCGCGCTCGCGGGGATGAACCGCTGCGCACCGGGGCCGCGGTGCTCGGGGTTGTGTGTTCCCCGCGCTCGCGGGGATGAACCGAAACCCGCTACGGAATGTCCGGACGGCCCGCGGTGTTCCCCGCGCTCGCGGGGATGAACCGCAAAAAGCCCGGCCGCGCTAGGAGTGCGCCGCGTGTTCCCCGCGCTCGCGGGGATGAACCGAAGTCCACCGCCGCTACTGCGCTGCGCTCGCCGTGTTCCCCGCGCTCGCGGGGATGAACCGGGCAGATCCACACAAACGGCGCGAGCGTACAGGTGTTCCCCGCGCTCGCGGGGATGAACCGGCGATCCAACTCGGCCTGCAGATCGGCCCGCTGTGTTCCCCGCGCTCGCGGGGATGAACCGTGGGACACGGTTATCCCGTTCGAGCCGCTGTGGTGTTCCCCGCGCTCGCGGGGATGAACCGGCTTCTTGTCTGGTCTGTCTCTGCGCTGGAGGGTGTTCCCCGCGCTCGCGGGGATGAACCGGGCGCGGTGGTGGCGGTCAAGTATGGCCAGCTGTGTTCCCCGCGCTCGCGGGGATGAACCGGCTCGGTTGGGATACAAGGTTTTCGCTGATGAGTGTTCCCCGCGCTCGCGGGGATGAACCGTCCACGATCACGCCATCCATGTCCACAAAAACGTGTTCCCCGCGCTCGCGGGGATGAACCGAACTAAAACCCAACGGCGGCGGCTCGATGCGCGTGTTCCCCGCGCTCGCGGGGATGAACCGTCGCTGTATGCGGACTTCCCGACCGACAAGCTGTGTTCCCCGCGCTCGCGGGGATGAACCGTCTTTTGCTGAGCGCTGGCCAGTGACTGTCTCGTGTTCCCCGCGCTCGCGGGGATGAACCGTGGCTGCCTTTCTTCGTCGCGCGCTGGACGTGGTGTTCCCCGCGCTCGCGGGGATGAACCGCAGATCTGCAGCGCGTCGAGCACGCCATCACCCGTGTTCCCCGCGCTCGCGGGGATGAACCGCGGTTCTTCGGCACCGTTGCACACGACGTTTTCGTGTTCCCCGCGCTCGCGGGGATGAACCGCTCTACGCGGCGCCACCCCTTGGGGCCGCGGCGGTGTTCCCCGCGCTCGCGGGGATGAACCGCTCGATCAGGCCCTCGCTCACTTGCGCAAATCGTGTTCCCCGCGCTCGCGGGGATGAACCGCATTGCAATCACCAGGTGTGCGGATATCGATTGTGTTCCCCGCGCTCGCGGGGATGAACCGTCGTCGCGTGGGGCCATTTTGCGTACAACGTCGTGTTCCCCGCGCTCGCGGGGATGAACCGATCGCGCACAGAATGCCGGTCGGGGCCGGGTTGTGTTCCCCGCGCTCGCGGGGATGAACCGTGGGCCACGCCGGGCGACAACCCGATTCTTGCGTGTTCCCCGCGCTCGCGGGGATGAACCGCACCAAGGCGAGCGACGACAACGCCAAGGCCGGTGTTCCCCGCGCTCGCGGGGATGAACCGACGTGGGCGCGTTTGATGCCGCCGGCACCGCAGTGTTCCCCGCGCTCGCGGGGATGAACCGGGTGACACCTCGGGGCTGTCTGCTGCTGCTCAGTGTTCCCCGCGCTCGCGGGGATGAACCGTCCAGCCACGCGCTGGCGGCATCCAGCCATTGGTGTTCCCCGCGCTCGCGGGGATGAACCGCCGGCGCCACCGTGCGCCTCACGCAAGAGGGCGTGTTCCCCGCGCTCGCGGGGATGAACCGGTTTCGCTGCCGTCAACCACCAGCAACCGCGCGTGTTCCCCGCGCTCGCGGGGATGAACCGACAAAATCGACGATCAAAAATCGCGGCTCGATGTGTTCCCCGCGCTCGCGGGGATGAACCGCGACCGATCATTGGTTCGCGCGCTATTGCGAAGTGTTCCCCGCGCTCGCGGGGATGAACCGGCGGGGCTTGGGCGGCGCGCCGATCACCGCCAGTGTTCCCCGCGCTCGCGGGGATGCACCGGCATACTCGCCATTGCCCTGATCGTCGCCGGCGTGTTCCCCGCGCTCGCGGGGGTGAACCGTAATCAGCGTCCTGTCATGAACGCAACCACGCCACGCAGCCCGAGCGCGGCCAGCAGTACCGGCAGCACGAACAGCCAGTGCCCAACGGCGATCAATCCAACCGTCAGCAGGCACCACGCGACTAGCTCGGGCTTGGATATGTTCATGGCAGTGGGAGTCTAGCGCCAATGGCCGAGCAGACGGTTACCCTGCGTGCTCCCCGTTCTCGCGGGGGCGTGAACCGTCCGACGAACTCGGCTGGGGGGCGGGTCGAACCGCGCGGCGCAGCCGGCTGGCGCCCCTCCCCCCTGACGCCGCCAATCTCATCTGAATTGAGAGAGTGATTGCCCGAGCTTCAAATTGCGGAAACAACAGAGAAATGGCTGCGCCGCTAAAGCTCGAATGTCGCGCCTTCACATCCCGCAGTTACCTGAAAAGCTGGGTTCGTGTCGGCGACTGATTCCGCCGTCATCTGGTCGAGATCAGTGTCGCTGTGATTGGGATCGTGGTGAAACGAGACGAGGCGGGCGACGTCACATAGACTCGCAAAGCGGATGGTCTGCACCAGCGAACTGTGCCCCCATCCGGTGTGGCGCGGGTACTCCGCGGCGCTGTACTGGCTGTCGTGGATCAACAGGTCGCTCTCGAACGCCAGATCGGCACCCGAGGTCCAATCGCGCGGCAGACTTGGAAACGCGGGGTTCCCCAAGGCGGGCTCGTGATCGGGCATGTAGGTCAACACCTTGCCGTTGGCCGCACGTATCCGATAACCGACGGTCGGACCCGGATGACAGACCATGCCCGCTTCCACCTCGAATTCTCCGATTGCCACTCGGCCACATGGCACGGCATGGAAGCTCAGGCGGCATGGCAGCTCGCTCAGGTGGACGGGGAACAGGGGCGGCGACAGATAGCGCATCAAGCGCCCCTGCAGACTCAAGGTCGCGCTGGCCGGCCCCCAGACATGCACTTCGAATCCGGGGCGATACAGCGGGGCGAAAAAGCCCAAGCCCTGCACGTGATCCATGTGCAAATGGGTAAGCATGATGTCGACCCGCGACAAGCTGGCTGGGAGACTGGCACCCAACCGGCGAATACCGGTGCCGGCATCCAGTACCAACAAACTGCCATCGGAACCGGTCACGCTCACGCAGGAGGTGTTGCCACCATAGCGGGCGGTATCTGGCCCAGGCGTGGCCAGCGATCCGCGCGTACCCCACAGCTGGACCCGCATCGATCAGACCTCCCAGAACACGTTTTGCACACCGAGGAACTCCTCGCCCTGGGCAATGAAGGGCACCGAGGTCCACGTCACGTGCCGCCACATGCCATTGGGCGCACCGACCCAGATCGTCCGCGAGACGGGCGTTTGCTGGGTCAGTGCGATCACCAGCGGCCATTCGTGTTGGCCGATGTGCTTGCCCTCGTCATCGCGCACCGCAAACTGCTCGCGCCAGATGCTGGCGGGGATTTCCCCGGTCTCCTCGAAACGAATGCCGAGCAGCAACTCAGCCGGCTCGTTCCAATAGATCAGCGTGCCCTCTGCGTCAACGATCACGATGGGCATCGCCAGACTGCTTGCCAGTTGTCTGGCCAGAATCAGCTGGATTGGCTTATGCGTGGAAATGGCCGGGCTCCCCTCGGACGGACGCGCCACCATCGCGGCTGGCGCGGCGCTTGAACGTGAGTCTTAGCTTACGATTGATTGGGGCGCTTGTATTGGGTTGCGAAGAAAAGTGGCGTCGCGAGAGCAACCCCCACCGCAAAAAACCGTCATCCGTTACATCCCGGCACCATCACGATGGTCTCCTGCCTCCGCAGTGACCCGCTTGCAGCCCGCCGGAAAACCGCGTGTCTCCCACAGGCGCAGCAGGCCCAATTGCTCAGCATTGCGCAGAAATGAGCAGTCTTCTCGCCGACAGCGAGCTTGATTGTGCAATTGAACATGCCCAGAAGCCACCCGAGCTCGGCGGCCTGCCTCGCGTGTTAAAGGGCGCGCTCGTTCTGACCTACTGACAAATAGGCCATCGACAGGCGCCCGGTTTACCCATCTTCTGCAGCTCAAAGCCCCTCGCCTGCAATGTCCTGCAGCCCCCGCACAATGCCACGGTTGTTCACCGTCAGATCGTGCAGACGGGTGTCGAGGTCGGCGATGCGCAGGCGCAACAGTTGCACCAGCGCGGCGTGGTTGCGCAGCGCGTTGGCAGCTTCTGTGATCTGCACTTGCGGCAGATCGAGTTTGCAGGGGAAGTTGATCGTGTCGGTGATGCCTGAGTAATCACCGATCTCCACAAAACGGTCGCCGCAGTCACGATTGAGCGCGCGCTGCACGTCGTTGTGCATACTCATCCGGAACGCCTCCCGGTAGCGCGACTGCGCCCCCTCCCGGACGATATTCTCGATCGTGGGGACGTTGTAGATCCGCATGGCGGTGTCGCGCAACGTCTGGTTCCTGATCAAGCCGATGGCGCCGGTCGAGATCAGCTCGTCGTAGGTGGCCCGGCGTCGCGTCCGCTGTTTGTACTGGGTGGCCCGATAGGCGCTGACCAGAAGTGCTTCATCTGCCAGCGGAACCTTGCCGGCGAGGGCATTGACAGCGGTTTCAGACGCCGCCAGCACATCAAGGTTGTATTCGATCAGAAACTGGTAACCCCAAGCCTCTTCGCGCAGATCGCCCTTGAGGTGCTCGGTGAACTGTTCGGCCTGACGGTCGGTCTCGCGCTCGTCGTTCCAGTTCGACACCTGAATGCCGATGAACACGCCGACGACAACGATGCAGAAGTCGATGCCGACCGCCGTCCACTGTTGTTGCCTGACGTGCTCGATGACGCGGCGCAAAATCATGCGGATTTTCCTTATGCGGGCCGAGCGCCGATGTGGATGACGTTGCGGGGTTTGAGCTCGGCGAGCAGTCTCATGGCGCGGCCACTGCGGCGCCATCCTCTGCTTCCCACGTTTGATGCGCTTTGGCCAAGGCGAGGTAGCGCGGATGCTGGCGCAGCGATTCCAGACCAGGGCTGGCGGCGAAGCCGCTGAAGGTGACCGGGCCGAACAAGGCGGACACCGCTTCCAGATGATCGAGTGCGGCATCGGCATCGCCGGCGCGCGCGTAGGCGACGGCTAGTGACACTCGCACTCCACCTTCTGACCACACATCGCGCGGCGTGTTTTCGCGGTAGTCGCGCTCGGCTAAGCGCACGCCTTCGAGGTCGCCAAGCATGCCGGGCAAGTCGCAGGGAAAGTAGAAATAATTGCCGGAAGATGACCAACCGCCTGGATAGGGTTTGGCCTGCTCAGCCATGCGCGTTTTGATGGCCATGAGTGCGGCCGTTGCAGCCTCTTTTTGGCCACCGAGCAGCAGCGCTTCTGCTTGCGCCATTGGATAAACCTCCGGGTATTCCGGAACCTTCCGCAAGCGCTTTGGCCACAGGGATTCCGCCAGCGCTTGCTCGATTCGCTCGGGCTTGCCGCTGGCTAGCGCGATGCGAAAAGGCAAAGTGGTGTAGAAGTCGTTTGCGCCGTCCAATGCCGCCCACGCTTCGTCGAAGGCGCCGCGACCGAAGGCAGCCTCTGCGGAGTGCGAGGCCACGCCTTGACCCAAGGCTTGTAGGCGCTGGTCGAGTGCTTGCGCCTGCTTGCGCCGGCCAACCGTGGCCAATGTGTTGCGCAGTTCGAGCAGGGTGTCGGTGTTGGCAGGATCAATGGCCACCGAGCGTTGCAAGGCGTTGATCGAGTCGTCAAAGCGGCCATCGCGCCGGGCCACCAAGGCACGCGCATACCAGGCTTCGGCGTGATCAGGCGCACGCTGAATGACGCGCTGCAACGTCGCCTCGGCACTGGCGTAGTCGAGCTCGCCCCAATAGTGAAAATAGGCCTCAGCCATCCAGGTTTCGATGGCATCGGGGGCGAGCTTGCGTGCTTTCTCGGTGGATATCTTGGCGGCGTCGCGAAGTGACTCATCCGCATACGCAAACCAGTAGCTGGCCAACTGCGTGCGCGCCCGCCGCGCATAGGCTTCGGCAAACGTGGGATCAAGCGTGATGGCGCGTTCAAACTGAACCAGGGCCTCGGCGAAACGCTCGGGCGTGGCGCGGTCGAGCGCAGCCAGCAGCTTGCCCTGCAGGAAAGCCTCGTAAGCTCGAATATTGCTGGTGGAGCCCGTCGTAAGCGCTTTGTTCGCGGCCGGGCTCAACACCACTTGCATGGCATCGGCGACCGCCTTGGCGATGTCAGCCTGAATCTCGAACACGCTGTTGGTGGTCAGCGCGCGGTCATATTTTTCCGCCCACAGGTGGACATCGCTGGTGCCATCGATGAGCTGCACGGTGATTCGGACTTCGTCACCCGCGCGTTGTACGGCACCCTCCAACACCACTGCCGCGCCGAGTTCCCGGGCAATCTCGGGAATCGACAACGTGGTGTCGAGGTAACGCATCATCGATGTGCGCGAGATCACCTTGAGGCCAGCGACCTTGGACAGTTGGGTGAGCAGATCGTCGTGCATGCCTTCGGCGAAATAAGCGTCTTCTTCACGCTTACTGCGATTGCGGAACGGCAGCACCGCGACCAGGCCGGGCACCGGCGTCAACGCTGGGCGGCTTACCACTGACGCGGGCACGGGTACCGCCGGGATAGTGAGCAGAAACCGCTCAATCGCGAAAAACCCCAGCGCGATCAACAGCACGCCGATGATCAGCCTGTCTATGCGTCTGGCGACGATGGGCGATGGTGCCTGTTCAATCGGTTGATCACTGATTCGGCGCAGACGACGCTCGGCGCGGGGCGCAGCGCGCCGGTCTGCGCTCAAGTCGTCTTCGCGTTGCAAGCCTTCCGGGGTCAGCTCGAAGATCCACGAGATCACCAGCGAGGGCAGAAAGCCGACGATCAATAGGATCACGATGCTGCGCGCCAGCCACTCGGGCGCGCCGAACATGGGCAACACCGTGCCGGCCACCTGCACCACCAACCACGCACCCACCAGATACAGGCCCGCCATGCGGATGACGTTGCGGCGCTTAAGCTCGGCCAGCAGTTTCATGCGCAATTGACAACTGGTTCAGGAGGGTGTGGATGGGCGATGTTAACTCGAAGCCGAACAGCAGCGGTGCCCTCGCCGCAGCGAATAACTCTGCCAACAACGCTTACCTCTGGGCTAGCGCGTACAACCTAACGATCCCGCTTCCGCGCGAATCAGAAAACAACCATCCGGCGCGCCATGCTGTTGCCAATACGCCGCCAGACCATGCCGCTTGGCGACCTCGGCAAATTGTTTGTGCTCGCGAAATGAGCGGAACCGCGGATACCAAAGGTTTAACAGCAAGTTCTGCGTGCTGGCGCGTTCGGTCAGCAAGGCATGGGCGACTGCGGCTTCGTTGAGTCCAAATATCTGCAACAGGACGGACCATTCAAGCGCGGGTGCAGCGCGCGCCGCAGCGAGTAAACGTTGCCGGGCTGGGGCCAGCTCGGCAGGATCAGTCAGTGCAGGGGTCAGTCCACGCGCCAGCTCGCGTTGCGCGGCAGGCATGCCGTCGTCATCGTGCAGCCAGTCGCCATAGGCCTTGCTGATCGTCGGGTCAGCGGGATCGGTGAGAAAGAACAGCGCCCGACTGGCCGGGCCGCGCCACCCCAAGCCATGCGCCCGCCGCAACATGTCGATGCCCGCCTGCGTATCGCCTAACAAGGCGGTGCTGATACCCAACCAGCCAAGGTGCAGACCACTGAGCGGATCCAGCTGCTGGGCTTGGCTGAAACTGGCGTGTGCCTGCTCGATGTGGCCGACCTCGAACAAGCCCAGCCCTTGCCATAGCCACGAATTGGCGTTGTTTGGTTCAAGCTCGAGCGCCTGCTTGATGAGCTCGGCGTGGCGCAAACGGTCGCCCGCATCCGCCGCCAGGCGAGCGCTGACGGCGAGCGCCGTCGGGTGGCGCGGATTGATGGCGAGCGCTCGTGCGGCGGCGGCCTCAGCACGCGCCAATGTATCGATGCCAGCCGGCACCGGCGCGTAAGCGCGCCACACATACCACGTGCCCGCCAGCGTCGCCCACGCGTCGGCAAAGCGCGGATCGCGCTCGACCGCGCGTTCGAGCAGTTCGCGCGCCACTGCCAAATTCGACCCACGCTGGGCAAACAACTGGCGACCGCGCAGATACCACTCGTAGGCGCGCAGATCGCTGGTCGACGCAGCCACTTGCACTTGCCGCACGCCCAGCGAAGTCGCCAACGCATCGGCAATGGACTGGGCGATCTCCTCCTGCACACGAAAAATGTCGTCAATGCGACGCTCATAGGTGGCCGACCAGCGTTGCCTGTCCGTGGCCCCCTCAACCAACTGCACGCTGATTCGCAACTCTTCGCCCTGCCGGCGCACCGAACCTTCCAGCATGTAGGCAACGCCGAGTCGAGTCGCGATTTCGCGACTGTCGATGGCCTGATCGCGAAACATGAAAGACGACGTACGCGAGGTGACTTTCAAGCCATCAATGCGCGCCAGAACGTTTAGCAGCTCTTCCGACAGGCCGTCGGCAAAGTAGCTGTCGGCAAGCTCTGGACTCAGGTTGGCCAGTGGCAGCACCGCCAGCGAATGCGGATGGATGGGACGGGGCGGTAGCACTTTGCTAACCGCGACGGGAGTAACGACAGGCGCAGTTGGGGTTGGCGCGACTTCACTTATGAACTGACGGATTAGCGCCAAGCTGAGCGCGGCAAGCACGACGACCACAGTCAACTGGTCCAATCGCCGCGCGGTGAACTCACGTTGCGGAGTGTCGTGTTCACTACCGCGATCCCGAATAACTCCGCTTGGCCCGAGTTGGTAACGCCACGCCAAGTACAGCACTGGCAACCACGCCGCCAACAAAGGCAGCAAGACCCAGCGCACGTTGGCGACGGGCAGGCCCAAAGCCGGAAACAACAGCGCGCACATCGCCGCCAACAGCCAGGTCAGCGCAAGCCAAGCCACTCCCACGCGAATCACATTGCGACGTTTCAGCTCGGCGAGAAGGTTCATGGCGAAGATTTCTAGATCGCGGGTGCTGCCAGCGTGCGCGTCATTGCGCCCACATGCGCATCAAGCGCGCGCGGGCGCGTTGCAAACGATCAAGAATGCTGCGCTCAGCGCTGCCCGCCAGCATGGATTCGATGACGCGGTCCAGATCAAACAACACCTCACGTTGCGCCGGGTCTGCAATCCAGCTGCGAATCCAGCCAATCACCGCCAGTCTTCGTCCACGGCTGACGGGCTCTACCCGGTGCAAGGTATGCGCGGGATACAGCAACATTTCGCCGCGAGCCAAGCGGAACACGTGAGTCTGATCGTCGCTTTCGATCACCAGCTCGCCGCCCTCGAACTCGCAAGGATCGCTGAGCATCAGGGTAAATGACAGATCGGCTCGTTCGCCGGCGATGATCGGTTCATCGATATGGTTGCCGTAGTGCATGCCTTGCTCATAACGATTGGCCAGGATACGCAGCAACTGCTTGGGCCGTGCTGCCGAACCCAGGATCGGATGCGCCAGCAGCGCTTCGCTGATCAGGCCCAGCGCGGCCTCAACCTTGGCTCCATCACGCGCTTGCAAGTTGCGTTTGACAGGCCGCGCCAACGCACCAGCGGTTTCAGCACCGTCGCGAAACAGGCCCGGATCGGCCAGCGATTCGGCAATGGCGCTGAACTGGGCGTCACTGAGCAGGTCGGCAATTATCAGGTTCACGTGCCTGTTTCACTAGGGTATTCTAAAGGAGAATTGTTCGCATCCACGGGCGCCATCCGCCCCACCGACAGGAATTGACATGCAATCCAAGCGCAAAGTATGGAACCGTTTTGGCGAGCTTATCGTGGTTGGGGCGGCGGTTAGCGCAGTTTCGATGGCGAATGCGGCGACCATGTCGGACGCTGTGCACGCCGCACTTTTGCAAAGCACGCCGGCTGCGCTGTTTGCAGAAGGCGAAGGTGCAGGCGCGACTGCGCCCGCCAAGATCACGCCAACGCAAGCGCCAGCCAGCGGAGAAGGTGGCGAAGGCGCAGCGCAACCGGCGTCAGCGGTGACCGACGATATTGTCTATCTCAATTTGCTGGGTCAGGTTCGCGGTCACTTGCGGGTTGGTGTGGCCCTGTATAACGCCGGTGCACATCCGATGGCTTTAATGCACATGAAGCATCCTGGAGACGAGTTGTACGCATCGCTCAAACCGGCGCTCGACGCGCGCAAGGCCGCCGACTTCGCTTTGGCATTGTCGGCCTTGTCCAGCACGGTTGAACGGCAAGGGTCGCAAGCCGAAGTGGCAACCGCGATGGCGCAGCTTGAAGACGCCTTGGCGCAATCCGCATCCGTCGTTGATACCCGCAGCATCGCAGGCACCAAGACGCTTTTGGGCGCAGTGCACGCGCTGGTGAAAACGGCGGCTGATGAATACGCCCAAGGCGTGAAGGACGGCAAGGTCGTCAATGGCCACGAGTATCAGGACGCGTGGGGCTTCACCACCAGCGCCAACGTGTTGTTGGCGACGTTGAGCGAAGAGCAGCGCACGGCAGCAGGCGGCTCAGTGGCCGACATCCAAGCGCAGATCGACGCGCTGTTGGCCAGCGCTTGGCCAAGTGTGGTGCCACCGGAGTCGATCGCCACGGATGCTTCACTGTTGTACGGCGCCGCCGCGCGCATCGAGCTTGCGTACCGCGCATTGCGCTGATTGCGCTGATCGCAAAGTCGCCGCTTGCCCGTCAAGCGGTGACACAGGCGAAGACTTCAGCACCTATACTGGCTACCCCCTTTGCTGCGGCTTGCGTCATGGACCAGCTCTGCGTCGTCACCACCGGCGGCACGATCGACAAGATCTATTTCGATGACAAATCCGACTTTCAAATCGGTGAGCCGCAGATCGGTCGCATTCTGGAAGAGCTGGGCGTCGCCTTCCGCTTCAACGTGATCGGCTTGATGCGCAAAGACTCGCTGCACTTGACCGATGCCGACCGGCAACTGTTGCGGCAGACCATCGAGGCACAATCAGCACGTTACGTGCTGGTCACCCACGGTACCGACAGCATGGTCGAGACCGCTCGCGTACTGGCTGCCATCAGCGACAAAACGATTGTGCTGACCGGTGCGCTCAACCCCGCACGCTTTCGCGGCTCCGATGCCGAGTTCAACATCGGTTGCGCGGTAGGTGCGGTGCAGAGCCAACCCGCCGGCGTTTACATCGCCATGAACGGACGCATCTGGGATCCCGCCGCCGTGCGCAAGAATGTTGCTGCCAATCGGTTTGAGGGAATTTAAGCCTCGATCAAGCAGGTTGCGTTGAAGCCGAAAACTTTCGAGGTGGCCCGTGCTTCGAAAGCGAACGCGCCATAAGCTCGGTTGGCCGGTAACGTGCAATTGGTTTGCAGCCGCACTCGCCACTTCAGCGGTGATCGCGCTGCGCTTACCAAGATCATTCAATACCACTGAGCACACAAAGAAAAACCCCGGCGCGAGGCCGGGGTTTGATTTGACGACTGCGCCAAGAGATCAGGCTTAGAACACCAGACCCCAGCTATCGATTCTGCCAACGTCGCCACGCGCGTTGTCATTTACCCGCAGCTTCCAGGTGCCGTTCAAGGCCTCCGTCGAAAGATTCACAGTGAACTGCGTGATGATGTTGTCAGCGCTGCCGCCCGTGCGGTTATGCAACCCATAGACACTGCCATCCGGTGCCACCAGGTCGACCTTCAGGTCACCCTTGTAGGTGTGCAGGATGTTCACATCCACTTTGCTTGAAGCCCCCGCGTTGCCGCTGCGGCCAGCAACGGCAATCGACGATTCAACGGTCGCATTGTCGACGATAGTGACATCGGTACCATTGCTGTAAGTCTGGGTGCCGCCACCGCTGGCAGTGCTGTAGTTGCCCACCAGGCTGAGCCCAGCGAAGGTCGTGTATGCCTTCAATCGGACGTAATAGGTGCCGGCCGAGGGTGCCGCGAAAGTGCAGGTCTCCGCATTGCCCGAGGCATACGGGCGGCAGTCATACACGGTGTCGGTCGGCGCGCTGCCGAACTTCACGTACATGTCCGAATCGCCGGTGCCGCCCGAGGTGACAAAAGTGAGGTTGGTCGAGCCGGCGGGCACCAGCATGGTGTAGTTCACCGCATTGCCCGTGGTGGCCGTCAGGTTTGCCGCCGCCACACCTTTGCTCAGCGTGCCACCGGTTGGCGGTGGTGGCGGTGGTGTGCCGCCCAGAGCCGCCTGTGCGTTGACGATGCCCGCGCCGCAACCGCCGGTGCACGCTCCCGGCAAGGCGTATGCGGTGCTCTTCAATTGTGCTTCCACTTGCGCTGGCGTTCGCACGCTCTGCGCTTGCATCAGCGCGACCACGCCAGCGACGTGCGGCGATGCCATCGAAGTGCCGTTGTAGCTGGCGTAGCTCTCAGCCGCGGGCGTGGTGGTGCCGGCATTCAAGGTCGAAAGGATGCCGGCGCCCGGAGCAGAAACGTCGATTGAAGTGCCATAGTTGGAAAAACTCGCCCTCGCGCCAGCGCTGGTGATCGCGGCCACGTTGACAACGTTGTTGCAGCTGGCCGGGCGGAAGTTGACCGCGTCGGCGTTGCTGTTGCCCGCCGCCACCACCACCGTGGTGCCACGGCTGACCGCAGAGTCGATGGCCGCTTGATAGGTCGAGCCGCAGACGCCTGATCCGCCCAGACTCATGTTGATGACTTCAGCCGGATTGGCGTTGGCCGGAATGCCACTGACAGCGCCTCCCGACGCCCAGACGATGGCGTCGGCGATATCAGACAGCGAGCCGCCGCACTTGCCGAGCACACGAACGGGAACCACCTTGGCGTTGAACGCAGTACCGGCAACGCCCGTAGCGTTGTTGGTGACCGCAGCGACCGTGCCCGCGACGTGGGTGCCGTGCCAGCTTGAGTTGCTTGCTGCGCCACACTCGCCGGTGGTCCAGTCGCCTTGATCGGCGGGGTTGGCGTCGCGTCCATTGCCATCACGCGCAGCAGCAGAGTCAGAGATGAAGTCGTATCCGCCAACGATGTTGGCATTCAAATCAGAGTGCGAAACGATGCCGGTATCGATCACGGCCACGCGGATACCGGTGCCCGTGCTGATATCCCAGGCCGCTTGCGCACGAATGCCGGCGGTGGCGCTGGAAAAGCCCCATTGCTCGCTGTAGCGGGTGTCGTTGGGGGTCAGCGCAACGGTCATGATTGCGTCGGGTTCAACGTACACCACGCTGGGATCCGCAGCGATGGCACTCATCAATGCCCCCGCTTTCGCCGAATCAAGCGCAACGTCAACTTCAATGACATCGGCGCCGATCGCAAGCCGCTTGTCGTGGGAAATCTTGGCACCAATCAGGCGTCCGAAACCGCTCAGTGTCTCTTGCATTGACTGCGCGCTGCCGCGCGCGGCGGAGTTTGCTTGAAACATGACAATGAAACGGGACTGGCCCGCGTCCGCCAGGATTTCTCGATTTTGAACCTTGGAGTCAGCAGGTGGCTGTTGCGCACCAGCGATGCCAGCTGCACCGGCAAACACCATGGCGGTGGCAATCGCCAACGCGTTGAGTCGAAACGAAACAGAAGTACGTGTGTGCACGTGCATGAGCCCCAGAGGTCAAATGATTGCGACGGTAGGTTTCCGCATTGCGCGGTCAACCAGCTTCCTTTGTCCCATCCGATACACAGCACTCCGACTGTGTCCGGGCCCCTGTGAGCCGCATCGCCACTCTTTGCGCTCGGGCGTTCGATCCTTCTCGCCACCCGACTAACGGGTCGACACAGAGGTTCGGATGAGGAATTCGCCCCGTCTTGCATTGGCGAAAACAGCGGCGAAGCTAGCGACGGCTGTGAATCCCGTCAAGCGGAAACTGTGACACAAGTCATTGTTTCAAAAGAAACTATTGTGCAGTGCAGCGCGAACTCGATCTATTCAACCGCCAAGTACCGGAATTTTGACGAACTATTGGGATCTGGCTTCGGAGTGGAAGCAGTCGGCCCGTTCAGGTCGCAAGCTCTATTCAGCATGCAATCAATACAACTGAATGACGGTTCAGCGACAAAAGTGCGCAACCCTGGTCTCGGCACCGGCCAAAAAGAAGACCAAGTGAACCGGTCCAAACCGGCCCAAAGCCGCAGATGGCTTGTTGAGTTACATCATTCCGGTTTCAAGCCGTGCGACTTCGCTCATCATCGACTGGTTCCACGGCGGGTCGAAGATCAGCTCGACATCGGCGATCGCGACGGTGGGCACGCGTTCGAGCTTGCTGCGGACATCGTCCACCAGGACTTCGCCCATACCACAGCCGGGGGCGGTCAATGTCATCTCGATTGCCACCCGCCGCCGGCCGTCGCCCAGTGGCTCAACGGTGCACGAATAGATCAAACCGAGATCAACGATATTGACCGGGATTTCGGGATCGAAACAGGTGCCCAACTGCTTCCACACCAGCAACTCCACGTCGTCGTCGCTTGCACCCTCAGGCAATTCAGGTGGCGCGGTCGGCTGTTTGCCTATGGCATCCGCATCGTTACCAGCAATGCGAAACAGATTGCCCTCGACGAACACAGTGAAGCTGCCACCCAGACTCTGAGTGATGTAGCCGACCGAGCCCGCAGGCAGATTGACCGCCTCACCTTGCGGAACCATTACGGCATGGCAGTCGCGTTGAAACTTGATCGGTTCGCTAGTGCGGCTATAAGACATATGGGAGATTCACGTTCACGTAAATTCGGCGCCACAAAGCGCCCGAACCCGTATTCTAGCTGACCTCGATACGGCGACCCTCAGGATCATGGCGGTAGCGGCGGCAGCGGAGATCCCAGTCAGCAAACGACCGTCGATTGCGGCGCGGGTGATAGCCACTGTTTCCGGGGTAGCTGCGGTGGCCGGGGTCGCGGCCATCTGGTCGGGGCTGACCGTGATGTTGCGCGATCCCTGCGGCTGGGTAGCCGTGTTGGCCGCACTCGACGCCGCATTGTTGCTTAGGCTAGCGAGCTTTCCGCCCGGTCGAGAGCGTGCCTTGTTTGCGTTGGCGATCACCTGGGCGACCGTCGTCGCTGGAGCCTACCTGTTCGCTTCGGCAAGCGTGGGCCTGTTGCTTGGCATGATGCCGTCCGAATCAATCTGGAAGATGAGCGCAAGCCTCGCTTACCTTTACGTGCAGGCCAATACCGGCTGGGTTGAACTCGGCTGGCTGGCCGTGGCGACGGTGGTAGCTTGGTTTAGCAGCCGCTGAGAGTCCTGCTGTTATGGGAGCGCCGCGAGGCGCGATGCGATTGGCGGCATGGCAAACAGCATCGCGCCTCGCGGTGCCCCCACAAAAACAACTCAGGTGTTCTGCATCACGATCTCAGGCAGCCCGAACGACTTGTTGCGTGAGCGCAGCGCCAAACGCGCAGCCATGCTGCGCGCGATGTTCCGATAGGCAAGCGTAGCGGTTGAATCGGGATGGCTTGCGACGGTAGGAAAGCCGCCGTCCGCCTGTTCGCGGATCGAGAGCTCCAGTGGCAGCGAACCCAGCAAGGGCACGCCGTATTGCAGGGCCATGCGCTCGCCGCCGCCGCTGCCAAAAATGTGCTCGGCATGGTGGCATTTCGAACAGACATGGATGGCCATGTTCTCGACGATGCCAAGCACCGGCACTTCCACTTTCTCGAACATTTTTAGCGCGCGGCGCGCATCCAACAGGGCGATGTCCTGCGGCGTGGTCACGATGATCGCACCCGACACCGGCACCTTCTGGCACAGCGTGAGTTGGATGTCACCGGTGCCGGGCGGCAGGTCAATGATCAAGTAGTCCAGCGTGTCCCACAACGTCTCAGACAGCATTTGCTGCAAGGCTTGGGTGACCATGGGCCCTCGCCAGATCATTGGCGTTTCTTCGTCGATCAGCAGTCCAATCGACATTGCTTGCAGACCGTGTCCGATCTTGGGTGCGATGTGCTGACCATCCGGACTATCGGGTTTGCCCGAAAGCCCCAGCATGCGCGGCACGCTGGGACCATAAATGTCGGCATCCAACACGCCGACGCGCGCGCCTTCGGCTTGCAAGGCCAAGGCAAGATTGACCGCTGTTGTCGACTTGCCTACGCCGCCCTTGCCTGAAGCCACCGCGATGACATTCTTCACGCCTGGCAACGGACTCAAGCCTTTTTGCACTTCGTGCGCACTGATCTTACTGGTCAGCTCGATGGCGACTTTCTCTACTGGCATTGCCGACGCGGCAGCCACGGCACGGCGCATCTCGGCGATCAAGGCGTCGCGCCATCCGCTCAGCGGATAGCCCATTTGCACACTGACGCGTAGCAGGTCGCCGTCGCGACGCACCGATTTCAAACTGCCGGCAGCGAGCAGGTCTTTGTCGGTGTTGGGATCGATCATTGCCGCCAATGCATTGCGAACAGTGACGGTGAGTGCAGTGAGTGCGGTGTCTGGGATGGCCAAGGCGGCTCCGGCTGCTAGTGAGAATCGACCCCTATTGTCGCGCGTCCAGCGTTGACTGCGGCTAATGGGATAATCAGCGACCGCTTTCAATCATTCCGCACGCAATGTCTTCTGCTCCGCTCCTGGTCACCTGCGCCCTGCCCTACGCTAACGGCCAACTGCATCTTGGTCATTTGGTCGGCTATATCCACGGCGACATCTGGGTGCGCGCGCAGCGGATGGCGGGGCGCACCGCGCATTTTGTGTGCGCCGATGACACCCACGGCACGCCAATCATGTTGGCGGCCGAGAAGGTTGGGCTCACGCCGGAGCAGTACATCGCTGACATCCAGTCCGCGCACGAGCGCGACTTTGCTGCGTTTGCGGTCGATTTCGACGGCTACGACTCCACCCACTCGCCGCGCAACCGCGCGCTGACCGAACGCATTTACGCGGCGCTAGTCGCTGCTGGGCACATCGCCAGCCGTGCGGTCGAGCAATACTACGACCCGCTGAAGGCGATGTTCCTGCCCGACCGCTACATCCGCGGTGAATGCCCGAACTGCGGCACCGCCGACCAGTACGGCGACAACTGCGAGAGCTGTGGGGCGACCTACGCGCCCACCGAGCTAAAGAACCCGCGTTCGGTGGTATCTGGCGCCGCGCCCGAGCTGCGCGAATCAGAACACTACTTCTTTCAACTCGGCGACTTCTCGGATGTGTTGAGCACATGGCTGACTGGCGATGTGGCGCATTCGGGCGTCAAGGCCAAGTTGCGCGAGTGGCTGGACTCCGACGGTGGCCTGCGCGACTGGGACATTTCGCGCGACGCGCCCTACTTCGGCTTCGAGATTCCCGGCGCGCCGGGCAAGTACTTCTACGTGTGGCTGGATGCGCCGATCGGCTATCTGACCAGCCTGCAGCAGCTGGCGGCCAGCGGCGAGAAACCTGGATTCGGGCCGGCCGAGTTGGACGCGCTGCTCGCCCCGGGCGAGCACGCCGAACTGCACCACTTTATCGGCAAAGACATCGTCAATTTCCACGGCCTATTCTGGCCTGCGGTGCTCAGTGGTGCTGGCTACCGGTTGCCCGACCGGCTGCATGTGAACGGCTACCTGACCGTCAACGGCGCCAAGATGTCGAAATCGCGGGGCACCTTCATCGAGGCGCGCACCTATCTCGACGTTGGCCTGCAGCCGGAGTATCTGCGCTACTACTTTGCCGCGCGCTCAGCGGGCGGCGTCGAAGATCTGGACCTCGATCTCGAGGACTTTGCCCAGCGGGTCAATGCCGATCTGGTTGGCAAGTTCGTCAACATCGCCAGTCGCTGTGCCGGCTTCATCGAGAAGCGCTTCGAAGGCCGGCTGGCGGATTCGTTGGGAGACTGGGAGAACAAGCTGCGTACGCGAGGGCTGCTGCAGAAGTGCTTTGATGACTATCGCAGGAACCGCTATTCGCATGTGGTGCGTGATGTGATGCAGGCCTGCGACTACGTTAACGAACACATCGCCCAGCAGCAGCCTTGGACAATGGCCAAGGACCCGGCGCGCGCCGCCGAGCTGCAGCAGTTCTGCAGCTACGCCATCAATGCGTTCCGCGATCTGGCCCTAGCCTTGGCACCGATCCTGCCGCAGACCTGGGCCAGGGTCGCCGACTTTCTCAATGTCGATCCACTCGTCCCTCTCTGGTCGGATCGCATCGCGCCGCTGGCCAGCCACTCGATCAAGCCTTATCAACCGTTGATTACCCGTGTCGACCTCAAACAGATAGAAGCCATGATTGAAGCCAGCAAAGCGACACTTGAGCCCACCGTAGCGACTTCCGCCGCCGCAATGGTGGGAGCTGCACCTGTGGCAGCGCCGGAAGGCGCGAATGCCTCGAACTCGAAGCCTAAAAGCATCGCGCCTTCCGGCGCTCCCACAAAAGCAGAGGCAGGCAGCGGCAACGCGGCGAGCATCGCTATCGAAGACTTCGCCAAACTCGATCTACGCATCGGCCGCGTGCTCGAATGCGCTTTTATCGATGGATCGGACAAGCTGCTTCGCTTCAAGCTCGACGCTGGTGAGTTGGGCGAGCGGCAGATTTTTTCCGGCATCCGCGCCGCCTACCCCGAACCCGGAAAACTGGTTGGCCGCCACCTCGTCTTCATCGCCAACCTCGCCCCGCGCAAGATGCGGTTCGGCGTCAGCGAAGGGATGATTCTCTCAGCAGGTAGCGGCGGAGGGCAGTTGTATTTGTTGGACGTGGATGCGGGAGCAGTAGCGGGGATGGCGGTGGGGTGAGGGGCGATTAAGAGCGGGACTGGGGACTCTTCAGAGCAAAGGCGGGTCTGGGTCTAGGTGCTAGGGCCTGGGGTCTCGGGGCTGGGGCTGGAGCGCAGGTATTTGCCGTTCCGGCGGCCCGAAGTCCACGCCGGAGCCGCACTATCAGCTCGCCGACACCGCAAAGCTCAATCCCCGCGCCCAGCCCCCAGTCCCCAGCCCCGCCTTTTAAAAAATCGACTGCAACCAAACTCCCGCCAACCGTCTCAAACTAACCCGTGAACGACGACCAAACCCTCATCGCCGATGTCATCAACCGGCAGCCCGGTGCCTTCGCGCGCCTGGTGCAGCGTCATCAGCGGCTGGTCTGGCACTTGATTGTGCGAATGGTGAAGAATCCGGCGGATGCCGATGAATTGGCACAGGAGACCTTCTTGATGGTGCATCGCAAGCTGGCGCAGTTCCGTGCCGAGAGCTCGCTGTCGACATGGATAGGGCAGATTGCGTTTTCGTTGGCAACGCGATTTTTGCAGCGCAAGCGGATTCCGCTGGTGGAGCCTCACGATGTCGACGATGACGTGCTTGAGCGCATCAGCGACGACTGTGATTTAGCCGGCAGCATTGCCGACGCCGAACTTTTCGGCCATGTCGCCGCCGCTATGGAAAAGCTGCCGGCGATTCAACGCACTCTGCTGACTTTGTTTCACCTGCAAGAACAAACCGTTGAAGACGCAGCGCTGATCACCGGCTTGCCCATCGGAACCGTAAAGAGCTATTTGTTTCGCGCCCGCGCCCGTTTGCGAGCGGCGCTGGAAGCCCACGCAGGAGTGGCCGCATGAACACCCCTTGGCAGGATCACGAGGCACGTCTGCAAGACCAAGCGCTGGCATCCGCCAACGCCGATGAACCGGCGAGTGTGACGATGTATCGGCACATCTACGCCGGCGTCCGCTGGGCACCCATGCCAGCCCTGGCCACGGATTTCAGCGCACGCGTGCTGGCCCGCGTCGGTATCGCCGAGGAAGCCGTGAGCCCGGCAGAACGCCGGATGGTGCCGATGTTGTTCGCCACGCTCGGCATCGGTGGCGGATTGACTGCCGGGCCGCAACTGCTCGGCGTGCTGGGTCAGTTCGCGTTCGACTTCGCCGGCTTGCCGTGGCTGCAAGCCGCCGCCGTACTCACCGCCATTGCCACTGCGGCCGCGATTGATCGGACTTTGGTCCGCAACCATCGCAGCCAAGCCGCGTAGAGCGGCGCTTAGGCGTTGGCGTGGGTGTCGTCTGCCGCCGCAAGCGCCGGACGATAAAAAAGTGGCGGAGTCGGCCGATAAGCCGGGTTCTGTCTAAGACAGTCATTCCTCTAGGCCCTGCGTCACCGCAGGGCTCAAGCAACCTACCCGGAGACACCGCGGGCCGCGGCAACGTCTCCCTATTTGGTCTTGCTCCCGGTGGGGTTTGCCGTGCCGGTCCGTTACCGGACTCGCGGTGCGCTCTTACCGCACCATTTCACCCTTGCCTGTGCTCGGTGCCTCCAAAGAAGCGTCGAGCCATCGGCGGTATCTTTCTGTTGCACTTTCCGTCGGCTCGCGCCGCCCAGGCGTTACCTGGCACCGTGCCCTATGGAGCCCGGACTTTCCTCGCCACCTTTGCCCACTTGCATGAACGCCGATGCCGCGACTGTCTGGCCGACTCCGCCACCGTGAAGTTTACGCGGCTGCGGCGACGGCCGCTGAACGGCGGGCGAGTTCCTCGAGTGCGTCCGCAATCTCCAACGCGCTGGTGACCGTCGCCAGCCGCGGGTGATCGGTGGCCACCTCGGCTTGCAGTTCGTGTCTCCAGGTCACGCGATACGGCATGTGCACGCCGAAGCCGCCGGCCGCCAGCACCGGCGCAATATCGGAGCGCAAGGAGTTGCCAACCATGGCGAAACGCCCGCCTTCGACCGCGCACTCACGGAGGACACGGGCGTAGGTGCCGGCGTCCTTCTCAGAGACGATCTCGATGCGTTGGAACAGGTCGGCCATGCCCGACTGCCGCACCTTGGCCTCCTGATGAAACAGGTCGCCCTTAGTGATCAGCACCAGCGGCCAACGCGCCGCCGCTGCCTCCACCGCTGCGCGGATGCCTTCGATCAGCTCGACCGGATGGGTAAGGATCGATTTGCCGAGTTCAACCAGCCGATGGATGTCACTCGCGGAAATGCGCGCGGTGGTCAGCGCGATCGCGGTCTCGATCATCGACAGCGTCATACCCTTGGCGCCATAGCCAAACAACATGATGTTGCGCTGCTCGGTGGCCAGCAGACGCTCGTGCAGACCGGCTTCGGCGAGGTCGACATAGGTGCCGACGATGCGCTCGAACTCAGCGTGGGCGTCTTGGAAGTAGCCCTCGCTATGCCACAGCGTGTCGTCGGCGTCGAAGCCCACCAGTTCGATCATGGCGCTGCCCTCAGTGCGCGGCAGCCATCGGCGGCTTACGCAGCTTGCTGATGGTGGTCATGACGCCGACCAGCACCACGCCGGCAAGCAATCCGACCGTGCCGTTGGCACCCATCTCCGAAAAGGTCGCCCCCCAGCTGCCGTCGGAAATGTAGGGCTCCACCGCGTGGTGAAGGGCCGGTACGCCATGCACCAGAATGCCGCCGCCGACCAGAAACATGGCTGTGGTACCGGCCACCGACAGGAACTTCATCAGCCAGGGTGCAGCACGCAAGATGCCGCGACCGCAGGCGCGGCGGAAGCGTGCCCAAGCGCTGTCGCCAACCGTGCGAGTCAGCAGCAATCCACCGTCATCCAGTTTCACAATGCCAGCCACCAGACCGTAGACGCCGACGGTCATCAGCACCGAGATTCCAAGCAGCACCGCGACCTTGGTTGCAAAGCTGCTGGCCGCGACAGTGCCCAGGGTGATGACGATGATTTCGGCAGAGAGGATGAAGTCGGTACGGATGGCGCCCTTGATTTTCTTGCGTTCGAACGCGACCAGATCGACCTCCGGGTCGGCCACGGCCTTGACCAGCTCGACGTGTTCTTGCTTAAGCGCTGCGCGGCTATGCAGAAACTTGTGCAGCAGCTTCTCGGCACCCTCGTAACAGAGAAACGCGCCACCCAGCATCAGCAGCGGAATGATTGCCCACGGCAACAGCACGCTGATCGCCAACGCTGCCGGCACCAGGATCGCCTTGTTGATGGTCGAGCCCTTGGCCACCGCCCAGACCACCGGCAACTCGCGCTCAGCGCGCACACCGGACACCTGTTCGGCGTTGAGCGCCAGATCGTCACCCAACACGCCGGCCGTCTTCTTGGCTGCGACCTTGGTGAGGATGGCAACGTCATCGAGGATGGTGGCAATGTCGTCGAGCAGAGCAAGCAGGCTGGAACCGGCCATGAGCGTTTCCGGGTGGGAGGGTTGTGGAATTCTAGGCTGAGTTCAGGCTCGAGCGTACGCCCCACGCGCGGCTGTGCAGTGCACTTTGCTTCGGCGGACCAGAGTGCGATCGGCATTCCGTCGTTCCGCAGCCAGGCCTGTTCCGCAGCCGCAGAATCTAGCCGCTGGCAACTGCGGCCAAACCCGCCTTGCGCCTGAGGTCGCGGTGCATGAGCGCCAGTACCACCACCGCGCCCAGATCCACAACGCGGCCCAGAGCGACTAGGTATCGCTGCCTTGGGACAGAGTCTCGTTCCAGCCGCTGTTCGCCAGCAGCCGGCCGATCGGCGCCTTGAACATGCTGGCCAACAGCACCGCCACCAGCCCCACCAGAAACACCAGCCCTAGCAGCCTGTCGGACTCAGGTGGTCGAGGCGATAGTTGGCTGCGTGAAGACAGGCTGCCAGACCACTTCCGCAAAGACTTGTAGCGCGCTCAGGCTAGGATGGCGACCGACAACTTTGTCCCGACACCCTTGGAACTGCACATGGCATTCGCCTTTGGCCCTGGCCTTGCACTCAATATGTATCCCGCCGAGCTGCTTAACTACGGTGCGACCTGCCTCAGCAGTGACGGTCAGCCGGCCGAATCGGAAACCTACTTTCTGTGCCTGCAATCGGATGCCGTCGGCGGGCTGTGGACGCCGCTTTACGTCACCCGCGGGCAGGACCGCGAGCCGATCACCGAGGACTGCAAAACCGGCTTTCCCGAGTTTGTGCGCGGCTTGTCGTTCTATTCCCCCCGCGAACTCTGGCAAGTGCCGCACAAGGCCGCGAAGAAAGCTTCCTCGATCTCGCACGACAAGTCGGGGCCGAAACTCGCCAATCGGGTCAGCGGAAGGTGGATGCCGGCGTTGGCGAAGTTCCCGGCTGCGCCATCGGCGTAGGGTGCGTCTCGGACGCACCAATTGCCGCCGCATGATGCGGTGCGTCCGAGACGCACCCTACGATTTTCCCACCGTTACGGTGGCGTCGCTCGCCCAGTCAGCCGACAACAAGCCTTCGCGCACGTAGCGATGAAATGACGAATGCGGCCAGTTCGCCGCGCGGGTGACATAGCCGTGTTTCACAGGATTGAAATGGATGTAGTCGACGTGCGCTTGCAAGTCACGCTCATCGCGCAATAGCTGCTCCCTATAACGACGCTGCCAGATGCCCCGCTCGCTCCGACCCGCGCGGCTTGCCGAGCGAACTTCGTTGAGAGGCAAACTTTGTGAGAACAGCGTTTTGATGTGTCGCCAGCGCATGGCGTTGTCGGCATCCGCAGTCGGCAAACGCCAAATGCAATGCAGATGGTCGGGCATGACGGCCGCAGCAATTGCCGCAAACGGCCGCACCGCCGCAAACGCACGCCGCAAATTGGCGACGTGATCGACCAACAATGACTGCCGGCGATCCAGCAAGTTGACCGTAAAGAAGTAGGTGCCACCCGGCACCCAGACACGACGATAGTTCGACATGGCACACGCATGCCAATGCCCGCCCATCGCCACCATCAGTCAATCACGCACCCGCCTGTAGGCTTTTTCCGAATCGTAGGGTGCGTCTGGGACGCACCAATTACCGCTGCACGATCTGGTGCGTCCGAGACGCACCCTACCAAGTTCGAAGATCCCGACATGCAAGCGAAGCGGGAGATCATCGTCATTGATACAGGCGGGAACGTCGAGCGCTCGCGCGACAGGCACTAGGTCGCGCCGATTCGTTTGGTGCGTCTCGGACACACCAAACGCAGACCTCGGTCCGGCATCGTTCATCTATGCGGCATGCCTAGGTGCGTCAAGACGCACCCTACTTGCTCTTCACGCTGCAACCTCGTCCGCCAGTCTGCTCTTCTGCATTTGGGTTCACTAGGAACAGAGGCGGTTTGTCCTATTGCCTCACCCACATTTGCTATACCCACATGACAAACACGTCTGACACCCGTCCATCATGATCACGGCTTTGGTATTGCACTTGCCGCACATGCTGGCACCGGGCGGGTAGCCGCTGGCTGCTTCTGGCTCTGCCTTGGTGTTCGCTTTGGCGGGCGCTTTGGTAGGCACGCCTACGTCAGCGTTTTTTTTTAGATTCGCCTCATACGCGGCGCGCTTTTCGGCGATCAGGGCGATCTGCTCGGGGCTCATGTTTTCGTCGACGATCATGCCGATTGATTTCAGATGATCTTCGACCACGGCACCGATCTCGGCGACGATGGATGGCATATACACGCCGCCGGCTTTGAAGTAGCCGCCGCGCGGGTCGAAGACGGCTTTCAGCTCTTCGACCAGAAAAGTCACGTCGCCGCCTTTGCGGAACACGGCGGACATGATGCGGGTGATCGCGACCACCCACTGGAAGTGGTCCATGTTCTTCGAGTTGACGAAGATCTCGAACGGGCGGCGCGATTCATGCTTGGTGCCGGGGTTCAGCACGATGTCGTTGATGGTGACGTACAGGGCGTGCTCGAACAGCGGCGACTTCACCTTGTAGGTCGAGCCGACCAGCACTTCCGGCCGCTCGACGCGTTCGTGCATTTGAATAACGTCGGCGCGCGGCGCCTCGGCAACGACCGGTGCCGTAGGTTGGACAGGCAAGGGCGCGGCGGCATCGCCAGTGCTGACGCTGAAGCCCTTGATTTTTTTGTCGATTTTTATGGCCACGGGCCGTTCTCCTAGCGTATGCGTGTTGGCGATGCGGTACTGGAACTGGAAATAAAGCGTCCCGTCCGCGCGCTACTGGCGCGGACGGGGTGGGCGGTGCGGCTTACTTCTTCGCGCCAGCCTTCTTGGCGGGTGCCTTTTTGGCCGGTGCCTTCTTGGCAGGTGCCTTCTTGGCTGGTGCCTGCTTGGCGGCGGCTTTCTTGACCGCTGCTTTCTTGGCTGGCGCTGCCGCCCTGGCGACCACTTTCTTCACCGCCTTCTTGACCGGCGCGGCTTTCTTCACAACCGCCTTTTTGACGGCTCCGGCCTTTTTGACCGCGGCCTTTTTGACCGCGGCCTTTTTGACCGCGGCCTTTTTAACGCTGCCGGTCTGCTTCGCCACCGCATTCTTGGCGGCGTCGACTTTTTTGCCAACCGATTTCTTCACTTCAGCCACCTTTTTCTCGGCCTGCACCACGGCTTTCTTGACCGCCGCCTTGGCCTGTTTGACCTTGGCGTTGACGTCTTTCTTGGCTGATGCGGCGCGTTTCTCGACTACTTTCTTAGCCTTGCTGACTGCGGCCTTCGCATCGGCCATCACTTCTTGGGCTTTCTCGCTGACCGATTCCAGTGCGCTGGAGATCGCGTCGCTGACACCGTTTCCACTGCTCATTGGGACACTCCTTAGTACTCGGGCTTTGGCTCTTGGGCTTGAATCGACACATTAAGAGGCTTGATGACCGTGCAGCTACCACATGCTTCTTAACTGCGGTGCTTCTCAACTGCCGCGCTTCTCAACTGCCGTGGCCGAACACTCCGGTTTGGCCAAGGCCGCGCCCGTGCCGCAGGTGAGCGGTGGTGGGCGTACGACGGCGACCATCCTTGTGTCGCCGAACTGATGTCGCCGAACTGATGTTGCCGAAACTTGTGTCGCCGAAACTGATGTCACCGAAACATGTGTCACTGAATCTGGCGTCACTGAATCTGGCGTCACTGAATCTGGTGTCACTGAATCTGGTGTCACTGAATCTGGTGTCACCGAATCTGGTGCTATCGAAGCCGACGTCATCGGACTGACACCATCAAATCACAGCGCTAGAACTTACCGTAATACCCTTCTTTCAAGGCATCAAACAAGTTGGCGGCGGTGTGCATTTCGCCGTCGTATTCGATCTCATCGCCACCCTTGGCTTCGACCACGCTGCCATCTTCTAGCTCGAAGCGATAGGTGGTGTTTTCAAGGTCGGACTGTTTGACCAGCACGCCTTGAAACGCCTCTGGATTGAAGCGGAAGGTGGTGCAGCCCTTCAAACCGCTGGCGTGTGCGTAGGTGTAGATATCCTTGAAGTCGGCGAAGGGAAAATCGGTGGGCACGTTGGCGGTCTTGGAGATCGACGAATCGACCCACTTCTGCGCTGCGGCCTGGATGTCGACATGCGCTTTCGGGCTGATGTCATCGGCGGCCACGAAATAGTCCGGCAGCTTGCTGCGCGCGTCGGTCCCATACGGCATCGCCTCATGGTTGACTACGCTGCGGTAGGCCAACAGCTCGTAGCTGTAGACCTCGACTTTCTCTTTCGACTTCTTGCCCTCGCGAATCACGTTGCGGCTGTAGTGGTGCGCAAAGCTGGGCTCGATACCATTGCTGGCGTTGTTGGCCAGACTCAAGCTGATGGTGCCGGTGGGCGCGATCGAGCTGTGATGGGTGAAGCGCGCACCGGTTTCGGCCAGTGCTTCAACCAGTTCCGGCGCCACCTCGGCGATCCGCTGCATGTAGCGTGAGTAACGCGCGTGCAGCAGCCTACCGGTGATGGTTTGCCCGATCTCCCAGCCATCGGCGGCCATTTCCGGGCGCTTGCGCAGCATCTCGGCGGTGACCGCGAACTCCTCGTGCATGATCGGCGCGGCGCCCTTTTCCTGCGCCAACGTCAGCGCCACTTCCCAGCCCGCCACCGCCATTTCGCGGGCGACGTCCTCGGTGAATTCGCAACTGGCCGGCGTGCCGTAGGTCATCCGCAACATGGTCAGGGTGCTGCCCAAGCCCAGAAAACCCATGCCGTGGCGACGCTTGCGGATGATCTCGTCGCGTTGTTTTTGCAGCGGCAAGCCGTTGATCTCGACCACGTTGTCGAGCATGCGGGTGAATACGCGAACGACTTCTTTGTATTCCTCCCAATCAAAGCGCGCGCGCTCGGTGAAAGGCTCGCAGACGAAACTGGTCAGGTTGACGGAACCCAGCAGGCAAGCACCGTAGGGCGGAAGTGGTTGCTCTCCGCAATTGTGCGCATGCAGACCATTGGCATCGAAGGTGTTGATGCCGGGCACCTGAACGTCGAACACAGCTTCGCAGCCATCGGCGGTGACACTTGCCACGGTCGCGACAAACCGCTCTCGGTTGAGCTGGCGACGGTAAGCGCTGAGCGCCACTTTCAGGCGATTGCCTTTGGCCGCATCGGCAAAGCCGACGCGGTCAGCGAACTCGGCCACATTGTCGCCACTGATGACCAGCTCATGTTGCGCAAGGGTGGCGTAGGCGCGCGCTCCGCCGCGGCTATCGGGCAGCATGCTGGTCCCGGCCGGACGGCGATCATGGTAGATCGTCGACACGATGCCGACGCGCAGCAACATGCGTTGGGCGGCTTGCAAACGTGGCAGATCGGACTGCGCGAGGCGAACACTGACACCTTTGATTTGATTGCCCTGAACCGAACCGTCGGCATCGAACAGACCGCGCAGGAAGCCGCGGTGAAAATCACTGGAGGTCTTCTCCACCGCCGGCGTGATCGCCTTGTCGCCAGGACGCAACCCCAGCTCGAACGCGAGGTCGCGTAGCGACGCCAGTTTCAGGCGGTGTTCGCTGCGACCCGACACTTCCATCCAACCGGCAAAATCGCTGCGATGCGGCAAGCTGTTCGCGCAGCGCAACGTTTCCTCCATCAAGGCCACCGGTGTGCACGCCGAGCCGTTGATCGCCGCCGTCTGCGCCCACACCGACAACACTGCGGCGTCCTGCTTCAGCGTGCCATCGCCAACCAGCAACCCAAGCAGGAATCCTTCCTCATAGGTGTGCGCGCCCGACCACCTGGCACCGCTTCGATGATTGTTGAGCAGCACGCGGTCGCCTGCCGCCAGCTGTCCCGCTTCGCACCACTCTACGTCGACTGACCAGCGCGTTTGCCGCGAAACGCGGCGCAGCCGATGGTCGGTAGTCAGCCGCAGACTTTGGCCCTCGCTGGTCTGCAACAGCAGTACGTCTTTGACGGCAGTCTGAAAGAATCCTTGCGCGCCGCTGGCGTGATCCACACCATCGACGCGCGCTTGGAACGGCGTGCCCAACAAATCGGCGACTTGGCACGGCCCCTCGGCGGTTTGTACCCAGGTGTCGGCGGTGACGCAGGGGTTGGTCGCGCGAATGCTTTCGCACCACCAGTTGTTGTTCATCTCGTTGACGCGATCAATCAGGATGAAGCCGGGCTCGGCGAAGTCATAGGTGGACACCATGATCATGTCCCACAGATGGCGGGCATGAATGTGGCCGTAGATCTTGCAGGCGACCAGGCCATCGTCGCGGGTAACGTAGTGGCGGGTGGTCGGCCACTCGCGCCAGATCACCTGCTTGGCGTCGGCGGTATCGATCTCCGCCTCTTCTTTGACGTGCACCGGAAACACCAGTGGCCAATCGGCGTCGCTTGCCACCGCGTGCATGAAGTCGTCGGTGATGAGCAAGCTCAAATTGAACTGGCGTAGACGGCCGTCCTCGCGCTTGGCGCGGATGAACTCTTTTACATCGGGGTGGCTGACATCAAAGGTGCCCATCTGCGCGCCGCGGCGGCCGCCGGCGCTGCTGACGGTGAAGCACATCTTGTCGTAGATATCCATGAAGGACATCGGGCCGGAGGTGTAAGCACCGGCACCGGCGACAAAGGCACCGCGCGGGCGCAGGGTCGAGAACTCATAACCAATGCCGCAACCGGCTTTCAAGGTCAAACCGGCTTCGTGGACTTTCTCCAGAATGCCGTCCATCGAATCTTCGATGATTCCCGACACGGTGCAATTGATCGTGCTGGTCGCGGGCTTGTGCGCCAGTGCGCCAGCGTTGGAGGTGATCCGTCCGGCCGGGATCGCACCACGCCGCAACGCCCACAGAAAACGCTCATACCAATACTTGCGCTTCTCGGGACTGGCTTCGGCATCGGCCAAGGCGCGGGCGACACGCTTGTAGGTGTCGTCGATATCGTGATCGATCGGCTCGCCTTGTTTGCTCTTGAGGCGGTACTTCTTGTCCCAGATATCCATCGACGCCGGCTGCAGCGGCATCAGCAGGGCGTCATTCTTCACCGCTTCAAGGCGAACTGTGCTCATCTTTGTGTGTCCTCCGACCATTTCTTGTTTGCAGCGCCGTCCGCTGGGCGGCGACGCGGTTCTTGTAATTTCGTTGTTGCTGCTGGCTAATTTTTTTGGCTGTCGCGTTTTGCGTCATGCCTGCTGGATTGGCCGACTCGATTGGCCCGCCTGCCTAACTCGCCTGCCCGCCTCGCCTGCCCGCCTCGCCTGCCCGCCTCGCCTGCCCGCCTCGCCTGTCCGCCTGCCCACCCGCTTTTGCAGCTGGATTCGGCGTGTAATGCGTCGCTTAACGCTGCTTTGCGGCTTGACCGGTGGCTTCTCAACGCGGGCTTGGGCGAGGTCCCTCCAGACCTCAGGCCGCGCTGCAACTTTTCGACATAACCCTATGTATTGGTTGTTTTGCCACATCAACCACAAGATGTAGTGGCGACGCCGCCGTAAGCTACTGCCGGGCCGGGACCATGTCAACGACAAATTTTTGCCTTTCGAGTGGACGTGGGCTGTAGCCGGTCGCGCACTTGGACGCCGCCATCAATTGGCCGGGAACAGCGCGCCTTGTTGCTGGTCTACGTGCTCCAACCTGGTCAAAACTGTCGAAGTGCTCTATGTCAAATCGTGTGCACACCCAGCTACTCGCTATCGCTCTGCTACTGCTGGCTCATGCCGCCAGCGCTGCCTTCCCGGCAGCGGTCGCCGGGCAACCACTGCCCTCGTTGGCACCGATGTTGGAAGGCGTCACTCCGGCGGTGGTCAACGTCAACAGCAAGACCCTGGAGCGGGTTCGCAATCCGTTGGCTGAAGACCCGTTCTTCCGGCAGTTTTTCGGCTTGGGCAACCTGCCGCAGGAGCGCATCAAGCAATCGCTGGGCTCGGGCGTGATTGTCGATGCCGATGCGGGGCTGGTACTGACCAACAATCACGTGATCGAAGGCGCCGACGAGCTGTCTGTCACTTTGAGTGACGGCCGCACCTTGGCCGGCGAATTCGTCGGTGCTGATCCGGATACCGACATTGCCTTGATCCGCATTCCTGCCGAGCAATTGACCGCCGTCCCGCTGGCGGCCAACTCAACCGCCCTGCGCGTCGGCGATTTCGTGGTCGCGGTCGGCAATCCGTTTGGGCTGGGCCAAACCGTTACCTCGGGCATCGTTTCGGCGTTGGGTCGTTCCGGGCTGCAGGGGCTTGGCTATCAGAACTTCATCCAGACCGATGCCAGCATCAATCCGGGCAATTCAGGCGGCGCGCTGGTCAACTTGAACGGCGAGCTGGTCGGCATCAACACGGCGATCTTCAGCCCTTCCGGCGGCAACGTCGGCATTGGTTTCGCGATTCCAAGCCCGCTGGCTCAGGAAGTGATGCGGCAGTTGCTGGCCTACGGCGAAGTGCGGCGCGGCAGCTTGGGTATCCAGACCCAGGACGTCACCCCTGAACTGGCCGAGTTGTTGGGCCTCGGCACGCGCCGCGGCGCGGTGGTGACGCGCGTGCAAGCCGACTCGCCTGCCGCTGCGGCTGGCCTGGTCGCCGGTGATGTCATTGTCAAGTTGGCCGACAAGCCGGTGCCAGATGGCCAAGCCCTGCACAACCTGGAGGGCCTGCTGCCGGTGGATGAGGCGGTGAGCCTGCTGGCGATACGCGAGGGTCGCGAATTGAGTTTGTCGGCGGTCCTTAAAGCTCGCCTGCGCGCGTTGAACGGCAAGGATCTGGACCCGCGCTTGCAAGGCGCGCGCTTTGTCGAACTGCCCGAGCAACTGCGCCAGCGTGGTGGCGAAGGGGTTGTCATTGAGGAGATCGAAGCAGGCAGTCGAGCCGCCGCCAATGGCCTGCGCCCCGCTGACGTGATCACCGCGGTCAATCGTCGCGACGTGGCCGATCTGCAGGCACTGGGCCAACGCTTGGCGTCGCCGCCGGAGCAACTGCTGCTCACCGTGGTACGTGGTCGTCGCGCAGTGCTCGCGCTGATCGAGTAGGCGCTACCCCAAAAGACCAGAATGTTAGCGGCAGCCTCACCTCAGATTAAAAAGCTGCGTGCTATGTTGCTCGCTATTCTCACTCGTTCAGCAGCGTGCCGTTGATCCTCGCCCTCACCCTTGATCTCGACGACACGCTGTGGCCGATCGCGCCGGTGATCGAGCATGCAGAAGCCGCGCTGCAACAGTTTTTGCAGCAGCACGCGCCGCCGGCTGCCGCGCGGTGGCCGGTGGCCGAGATGCGCCTGCTGCGCGAGCGAATCGCCGCCGAGCACCCGCAGTTGGCGCACGATTTCACCGCCCAACGGCGCTTGTCATTGCACCACGCGCTGGCGGATGTCGGTGCCGATCTGGATCTGGTCGAGCCCTGCTTCCAGGCATTTATTGCGGCCCGCCATCAGGTCGAGTTGTATCCCGATGTTGCTGAGGGGTTGACTCGCTTGGCCCGCCAATGGCGGCTGGCGGCGTTGACCAACGGCAACGCGGATGTGCAGCGCATCGGTGTAGGCCAGCACTTTCAATTCGCCATCTGCGCCCGCGAGTTTGGCGCGGCAAAACCCGATGCCGGTATTTTTTTGGCCGCCTGCGAGCGGCTGAATCTGCCGCCGGCGCAGGTGCTGCATGTCGGCGATGATCCGCATCTGGATGTCGCCGGCGCCGCGAAAGCGGGAATGCCGAGCTGCTGGATCAATCGCCATCAGGCGACGTGGCCTGCCGAGCTGCCGCGCGCCGATATTGAAGTTCCCGATTTGCACCGGCTTGCGGATTGGCTGCTCGCCTCCGCGGCACCCTCTCAACACCACACCGTCTGAGTCTCGTCGATGAGCTTGCCGCCCTGTTTTGCTACTCTGGATTCGAGCCCGCGCGCGGTGCCGCTGTTGGCGCTGACCAAGGACGCCTTCGCCGCCAGCCTTGCCGTGCAACCGGCCGCGACTGCCCGCTGGGCGCAGGCGCAGGGATTCAGCGCCGAGCCCGGCACCGTACTATGTGTGCCCGACCCCGCCGGCGGCATTGGCTCGGCCATTGTCGGCATCGGCGATCCCGTCGATCCCTATTCTATCGGCCATGCACCGTTTGCTCTGCCGGTTGGCGACTACCGATTGGTGACGGCTGCGAACCAACTCATGTCGCTCAGCACAGCCTTGTTGGGTTGGGGCTTGGGGGCCTATCGCTTTGAGCGCTACCGCAAAAGTAGTCGCGCGCCGGCGCGACTGCTGCTTGGCGACGATGCGACGGCGCAGTCCGAAGCGTTCACCATGCTCAAGGCCAGCACCTTGGTACGTGACCTGATCAACACGCCGACCGAGCACATGGGCCCCGACGAATTGGAAGCTGTCAGCGTGCGTATCGCCAATGCCTATGGCGCCAGGCTGCGCTGCATTCGTGGTGAAGAACTGTTGCAGCACAATTTTCCTGCCATTCACGCGGTTGGCCGCGCCAGTCATCGCGCGCCACGCTTGATCGAGCTCAGCTGGGGCGAAGCCCATCACCCGCTGGTGACCGTGGTCGGCAAGGGTGTCTGTTTTGATACCGGCGGCCTCGACATCAAGCCGGCCGATGGCATGCGCAACATGAAGAAGGACATGGGCGGTGCGGCGCACGCGCTGGGTCTGGCGCAATTGGTGATGGCGCGACGATTGCCGATCCGCCTGCAGCTGTTGATCCCAGCGGTGGAAAACGCAATCGGCCCGAATGCATTCCGCCCCGGCGAAGTGTTGGAAACACGTGCGGGCATCACCGTTGAAGTCGACAACACCGATGCCGAGGGTCGCCTGGTGTTGAGCGACGCCATGTTCTACGCCGCCGAGAGCAAGCCCGATCTGTTGCTGGATTTCGCCACCTTGACTGGCGCAGCGCGGATCGCCTTGGGCCCCGACCTGCCGGCACTGTTCTGCAACGATGAGGTGCTGGCGGCGGACTACCTCTCCGCCGCCGCAGCGCAGCGCGATCCGCTGTGGCGCATGCCGCTGTGGCGTCCGTATCTGAGCTATCTGGTCAGCAACGTTGCCGACATCGCCAACAGCGGTGGCTCGCGTATGGCGGGTTGTGTCACCGCCGCGCTGTTTCTAGAGCGTTTTGTCAGTGAGGGCCAACGCTGGGCGCACGTGGACGTCTATTCGTGGAACGACAGCAGTCGCCCTGGCCGTCCCGCCGGTGGCGAAGCGCAAGGGCTGCGCGCGGCGTACGCGATGCTGCAAAAGCGCTATGCGGCTGATTGAGCAAGGTTTTTGGTTATCCGTCGGGTGACAGCCGCCGGACTCTTTTCGTGCATGCTTGGAAGCGAGTCGTATGAGTGATTCGGCAAATTCAGCAGCGGGCAGCGCCGGCGACATGCTGCGCGAGTTGCGCATTGATCGCGGCCGCCACGCGCCCAAGCGCAGGCGCTGGCCTTGGGTGTTGGCCGTTTTAGTCGCGCTGGTCGTGTTGGGCGCGGTGTTGCTCGGCGGGCGTCCACCAAGCGTTGAAACCGGCGTCGCCCGCAGCGCCGCCAACGACGGCCCGGTGTCTGTATTGGATGCGTCCGGCTATGTCACCCCACGGCGCATAGCGACGGTGTCGTCCAAGATCACCGGCAAAGTGCAGGATGTGCTGATCGAAGAAGGCATGCAGGTGGAGGAAGGTCAGATCCTGGCACGCTTGGATCCCACCGATGCCGAAGCGCAATCTGCATTGGCAGCCTCGCAACTGGCGGCGACCGAGGCCGCGCTGGGAGAAGCGCGCGCCACCTTGGTGCTGGCCGAGCAAACCCTGCGGCGTGCCCGTGAAATGACGGCGGCAAAGTTGCAGCCGCTATCAACGCTGGATCAGGCCAAGGCCGATTTTGATGCCCGCCGCGCACGCCTTGGGCAATTGCAACGGCAGGTGCAAGTCGCCCGCGATCAACTGTCGGTCACCCAACTCGGCGTCGAAAACACCATCATCCGCGCGCCATTCAAAGGCGTCATCGTTGCCAAGGCCGCGCAGCCCGGCGAAATGATCAGCCCGGTATCGGCCGGCGGCGGCTTTACCCGCACCGGCATCGGCACCTTGGTCGATATGGATTCGTTGGAGGTACAAGTCGACGTCAACGAGGCCTACATTGGCCGGGTAAAACCGGAGCAGCCGGTGGAAGCAGTGCTCAACGCTTACGCCGATTGGCGCATTCCCGCCTCGGTGATTGCCATCATTCCAACCGCAGACAGGGCCAAGGCAACGGTGAAAGTGCGCATCGCATTGGGCAGCCGCGACCCGCGCATTGTTCCGGATATGGGCGTGCGGGTGAGCTTTCTCGATCCCGCTGCGACGGAAGGCAGCGGCGGCGGTGTCTGGGTGCCCACGCGCGCGGTGGTGGGCGAAGGTGCCGCTGCGGTGGTATTCGTGGTCAACGAAGGCATCGTCAAGCGGGTCAGCGTGAGCTTGGGCGAAACCCGTGATGCAGAGCGGCGCGTGCTTAGCGGCGTGAAAGCCGATGAGGTCGTGGTGTTGACGCCACCGCCCAAGTTGGCGGACGGTGACCGCGTCAATCTCACGCCTGCGCCCTGATCACGTGAGCGACGCATCCACAGCAAAGCAGATGACTTCGGCACGGCCGTTGGTCGAAATCCGCGCATTGACCAAGGTCTATGTACGCGGCAAAGAGCGCCTGGAAGTTTTGCACGGCATCGATCTGGATATCCCTGAGGGCGATTTCGTCGCCTTGATGGGGCCTTCGGGCTCAGGCAAAACGACGCTGTTGAATCTGATTGGTGGCCTCGATTCGCCCAGTGGTGGCGAGCTCAAGGTCGGCGGCAGCCGTATCGATGCGTTGAGCAGCGATGAGCTGGCGAGTTGGCGCGCCAACACCGTGGGGTTCATTTTCCAGAGCTACAACCTGATGCCGGTGCTGAGCGCCCAACGCAACGTGGAGTTGCCGCTGCTCTTGACTGACATGAGCAGTGGCGAGCGCCGCCGTCGCGCGGGTCTCGCCTTGCGCTTGGTGGGTCTGGAGGATCGCGCCGGGCACAAGCCGAATGAGCTTTCCGGCGGCCAACAACAACGGGTCGCGATCGCCCGCGCCTTGGTCTCTGATCCGCGTTTGCTGATCTGCGACGAACCCACTGGCGATCTGGATCGCAAGACCGCCGACGAAGTGTTGCGCCTGCTGCAGCAGCTCAACTCGGAGTTCGGCAAGACCATCGTCATGGTCACCCACGACCCCAAAGCCGCCGAGTACGCCCGCCACACCGTGCACTTGGATAAAGGCAGTTTGGTCGACGTGCCGTCGCACTGAGCTGGCCTCGGGCTGAGGCAACCCACACCCGCGCTCGCCAATAGCGCGGCGCATAGCGTCCTGGAAGGGCGCTGCTTCTGCGCCACCCGCCTTTCTCTCCGCCGACCGTGCAAGAGCTGCCGCGCAGGAGCGCGTCCCTCCAACAACGCGCGGACCTCCCAACCGCGAGCTGCGCAGCGAGACAGCGACGTGGCCGGCCTACAATCCGCAAATGCCACCACTCGACCCAGCAGCAACGCCACGCTTCAGCCAGCACTTTCGATGGGGCTTGGCGCTGGTAGTTATCGTCGCCGTGCTGGTGGCGTTAAACGCGCTGGTTGGGCTGGCCGATGCAACGGTAACGCTATGGCAACGCCTGCAAGTGCTGCCGTTGTGGATCAACAGCCTGTTTGCACTGGCTGCGCTGGGATTGCTGACGGCCAGCGCATGGTTGCTGTGGCGACTGTTGCGGCCGCGTCGACAGCGGCAAGCAACCGTCGCCAGCATTGATCGCCCGCGCATCGAGCAACGCCTAGCCGCCTTGCCACCGGCTAAGCAGGACTTGGCAAGCGAGCTGGTTGAGCTGGATCGCCGACGCGCGGCTGACATCGTGCAGGTCGCCCTGTACGGCGATATTTCCAGCGGCAAGTCGAGCGTGCTAAAGGCCTTGGTTAGCGAAGCCGCACCGGTGATCAGCGCAAGCGGCGGCAGCACGCGGCAGATTGAACATGCGCGAACCACGCTCGCCGACGGCCGCATCCTGCAGATCGCCGATATGCCGGGCCTCAACGAACCGGCCGGTGAAGCGCGAGCGACTCTCGCCCGCGACGAAGCCGCGCGCGCGCATGCCTTGGTGTATGTCGCCGATGGCGATCTGACCCGCAGCCAGGATGCCGAACTGCGCGCGCTGCTGCACAGCGGGCGGCCGCTGCTGCTGGCATTGAACAAGTCAGATCGCTACCGCGATGACGAGCGCGAGACGGTCCTCGCGCGTTTGCGCGAGCGCTACCCTGGGCCGCAGGTGCGGGTGGTTGCGATCAGTGCGGGGCATGTCGAATCCGTGCTGCGCGAATACGCCGACGGCCGCAGCGAAACCATACAGCGCGAGCAACCCCCACGGATCGAGGCTCTGCTGTCGGCGCTGGGCGCGATTGTCAAAATCGGCGCAGCAACGCTTGAGCCGGCGCGCGAAGCCGCCACCCTGATACGGCTTGAGCAACGGCTCACCGCCAACGAGATCGAGCATCGCCAACAAGCGGCGGCTGCCTGCATTACGCGTTACACACGCCGCGCCGTCGTCGGCGCGATGGCGGCAGTCGCGCCCGGCACCGACCTGGTCATCCAAGGTGTGCTCGCCACCGCCATGGTTAGCGAGCTGTGCAGCCTGCATGGTCTGAAGGCGCGCGATATTGATCTTGACGGCTTGTTGAGTCGCGTCGGCAGTACGGCCCGAAGCACCACCACAGTCACCTTGGCGATTGCGGGCAACGCATTGAAAGCTTTTCCCGGCGCTGGCACCTTGGGTGGCGGCCTGGTGCACGCGCTGGCCTATGGCTTGCTGTTTGACGCGCTGGGTCGAGCGGTGGCGATGAGTCTCACAGATGCCCGCGCATTTGACCGCGAAGCCACCTTGAGCGCATTTGCCAACGAGCTGGCCAAACCCAGCGGCGAGCGTTTGCGCGTTTTGGCAGGCATGGCGTGGGATATTGCGCGTGGACACAACAACGACGACCCTCGCAAGCAACGGAGCTCCGCCAACGATGCGCCCTAGTACCCCGCACCTGCGTGTTTGGCCGATGCTGCTGTTCGTATTGGTGCTGTCATTGCTGCCTCGCGTCCACGCCGCGCCAGCCAATTATCGAATCGACCCCGTGCATACTCGGGTGGTGTTTGCGGTCGATCACTATGGCTTTTCGCGTGCGCTCGGCACCCTGTCGGGGAGCACTGGCACGCTGCGGTTTGATCCCGATGATTGGAAATCCGCGAACGTCGAGGTGACGATTCCGCTGGCGCGTCTGGATTTGGGTGATGCCGAATGGAACACCCGCATGTTGAAGGCGGATTTTTTCGCGGAGGCTGAATATCCGGTCGCGCGCTTCCAGTCGACCCGTATCGAGCCCATTGACGCGACCCACGCGACCATCTTCGGCACCCTCAGTCTGCGCGGCGAATCCAGGGAGATCGCCTTGCAGGCGACCCTCAACCGTCGTGCCAGGCACCCGCTGACCCTGCGCCGCACCGTAGGCTTTTCTGCGACCGCCACCCTGAGCCGCGCCGACTTCGGCATGCGCACTTGGAAATCGGCAATCGGCGACAGTGTGAGTCTAATCATCGAAGTCGAGGCGAGTCGGGCGCGTCGCGTCAACTCAACAGAGCCCGCAAAGCCGGCGGGAGCAAGCGCCGCCGACGGCACCCAATAAGCAGGCATCGATTGTCCAGACCGCCAATGTCCACAGCAGCAATGCCCACCACACTGCCGCCCAGGAGTCGAGCGCATGCAATGGCGCAATAGCGAGGCCCGCTGGGGCAGCACCGCGCAACTGCTGCACTGGGGCATTGCGCTGTTGATCATCGGTCTGGTCGCGGTGGGCTTGCTGATGCAGGAGTTGCCAAACTCACTGTTCAAAGTGAAGGTGTACGGCTGGCACAAATCGATTGGCTTGAGCGTGTTTGCGCTGGTGCTGATCCGGCTGCTGTGGCGCCTACTGGATCGGCGTCCGCCCTATCCGCTCGGCATGCCACGTTGGCAGCAACGCTTGTCCAGCGGTGCGCACGGGCTGCTTTATGTACTGATGATCGGCATGCCCGTGTCTGGCTGGCTTTACAACTCCGCCGCCAATTTCCCACTGCGCTGGTTCGGCTTGTTTGCGGTGCCGTCGCTCAGCGCGCCTGATCCCGAACTCAAACAGCTGGCAAACCAGCTTCACGAATACGGCTTCTACGTGCTGGCGGCGCTGTTCACGCTGCACGTGGGTGCCGCCCTTCATCATCACTATTTCAAGCGCGACGCCACCCTGACGCGCATGCTGCCCGGCCGCAGCAAACCTTAAGGACCCGACGTCATGACCCGAATGCTGGTGCCGCTGTTAATGGCATTCGCCAATGTCCTTGCCGCTACACCGGCTCTCGCGAGCGAGTGGCAGACGCAACCTGGATCGACGCTGGGCTTCGCCGCCGAGGCACAAGGCGAGAAGTTCAGCGGCGCATTCGAGCGCTTCGAGGCACGCATCCGGTTCGCACCCGACGCTCTCACTGGCAGCCGTTTCGAAGTTGAGATTGACTTGAAATCGGTCAACAGCCAAAACACCGAGCGCGACGAAATGCTCGCCGATGAGGCTTTCTTCAATAGCGCCGCCGAACCCGCAGCCAGCTACTTCGCCGAGCGCTTCAGCCGACTCGAAGATGGCCGCTTCCGTGCCGATGGCGTGCTCACCCTGCGTGGCGTGAGCGCCCCGGTGCCGTTGGATTTCAGCTGGACGGGCGACGCCAGTGCCGCCACCCTCGAAGGCGAGGCAAGCCTGGATCGGATCGCATTCAACGTCGGTGCCGGCGAATGGGCCGATGCGGAAGCGATCACCCATCACGTCAGCGTGCGCACCAAACTGGTGTTGACCGCGAAGCCCAGCACCACGCCGTGAAAGCGGGACCGATTGATCGCCTGCGCCGTGGCTGGCGCACGTGGTGGGTAACGGGCAATGACGAGGTCACGCGCAGCGATCCACTGGGTCGCGCCGCTGACAGTCTGCGCGCCTTGCTTGACGATCCGTCGATTCCCCCGGCGATCCGCGAGTCGCTTGCAGCGGATTACGCGGAAGTCGAAGCGCAGCTGGACAAGCTGGAGCGTGGCCGCATCGACTTGGCCGTGTTTGGCCGCGTCAGTGTCGGCAAATCAGCGCTTCTGAATGCCTTGCTTGGCCGCGATGCATTCGCCGTCGGCGTGCTCCACGGCACCACCACCGCGCGCAGCATGCAACCGTGGAGTGAAGCCAGCGACGGCCATGTGCATCTGGTGGATACGCCGGGCATCGAAGAACTCAACGGCGAACAGCGCGAGCAATTGGCGCATGCCATTGCCGGGCGCTGTGATCTGCTGCTGTTCGTGGTTGATGGCGACATGACCGCCAGCGAAACCGACGCGCTGCGTCGTATCGCCGACAGCCAGCGACCGCTGCTGCTGGTGCTCAACAAAGCCGATCGCTACACGCCGGCGCAGCGCGATGAACTGCTGCTGCGCCTGCGCCAACACAGTGAAGGCGTGGTCGCGCCGGACAATGTATTGGCGGTGTCGGCGCGGCCGTCTGCGCAAACCGTGCTCAAAGTGGCTGATGACGGCAGCGAAACCGAAGTCTTGCGGCCGCGCGAAGTCGATATTGAAGCCTTGCGCGAGCGCCTGCTCAGCGTGCTCGAAGCCGAAGGCAAGACGCTTGCTGCACTCAATGCGGTGTTGTTTGCCGGGAAGTTGTCTGACGCGGTCGGCGAGCGCCTGCGCGTGCTGCGGCAAGACCTGGCGGCGCGTGTCACCCGCAGCTATTGCCTCGCCAAAGGCGTTGCGGTCGGCCTCAATCCGATCCCGGTCGCCGACTTGCTTGCCGCCGCTGGAATTGACGTGGCCTTGGTCATCCATTTGAGCCGTATTTACAACCTGCCAATGACGCGCGCCGAAGCGGGCAAACTGCTGGCGACCATTGCTGCGCAGATGGTGGCCTTGATGGGCGCAATCTGGGGCGTGCATCTGGTTGCCTCGGCCTTGAAAGCAGGCAGCGCAGGGCTTTCCACCGTGCTCACCGCGGTGACCCAAGGCGCGCTGGCGTGGTATGCGACCGTGCTGGTCGCGCAGGCCGCACAACGCTATCTTGCGGCGGGCAAGAGCTGGGGCGAGCATGGTCCCAAGCGCGTGGTGCGTGAAATCATCGACAGCCTGGATCGCGACTCGATCTTGCGCGAGGCGCGGGAAGAGATTCTCAGTCGATTGCCAAGCAAGACTTAGCTGCGCATTGCTCGGCGGCGTTCGCCAAGAGTCTTTATCCTTTTGATAAGCAGCGGAGCAAGCTCCACTCTACGATGCATGACGGCGGATGCATTCGTTATCCGAATGGACGCCTCTAATCCAGACTATTTGCAGCCGAGTCTGCTTCCTTACAACACATCGTCACCCCAATGAATCCAGCCACCGACAACCCGCTGCACAGCTATTTCAACAACAACCCCGGCCGCTTGATGAGCAAGTGGCTGCATTACCTGGATGTCTATCACCACCACTTCGCGCGCTTTCGCGGCACCCCGTGCACCTTGCTCGAGATTGGCGTTTTCCACGGCGGCTCGTTGCAGATGTGGCGGCACTATCTGGGGCCGCAAGCGCGCATCGTTGGCGTCGATGTCGATCCACGCACGCTTGAACTGGCCGAGCCGGGTATTGAAATCATCATCGGCGATCAAGCGGATCGCGGGTTCCTGACCGAGTTGGGCCAGCGCGTAGGGCCCATCGACATCCTGCTTGACGACGGCGGTCACCGCATGCACCAACAAATCGCGACGCTGGAAAACCTGTTTGGTGCCGTCCAAGCCAATGGCGTGGTGCTGGTCGAGGACACCCACACCAGCTACTGGCGCGATCACGACGGTGGCCTGTGCGCGCAGCAAACGTTCATGAATTTCGCCAAACGTCTGATCGACGAACTCAATGCCTGGCACTCGCGTGACCCCCACAGTTTCGCGCCTGGGCCGTTCACCCGCAGCACCCAGTCGATGCATTTCTACGACAGCATGGTGGTGATCGAAAAAGGCCTGCACCGGCGACCTGAGCAGATCATCAGCGGCACGCCGAGTTTTGCTGATGAAGCAGGCACCAAGGTCGAGTGATCTGCGCTAGCCAGCCTGCCGCCACTGGCTCACCGCGTCAGCCGTGAATGGCCAGTCCAATTCGCGCTCGCCCACGCGCCAAACCGGTACGCGGTAACCGTAGCGGGTCTCAAGATCGGCATCGCCATCGATGAACACGCTGTCGAAGTCGGGCACGCCAGCGACCGCCAACACGGCCAAGGCCAGATCACAAAGATGGCAGTCGTCGCGTTGATACAGGATCGGTTTGTTCACGCGCCTAGAATACGACTCCCACCCACCGGACAGCACTCATGGCGGTTAGTGTTTTCGACCTCTTCAAGATCGGCATCGGTCCTTCGTCCTCACACACCGTCGGGCCGATGCGGGCAGCGGCGCGGTTTGTGGATCGCTGGTTGGCGCAGTCGGGTCGCTTAGCCGATTGTCGACGCGTGCGCTGCGAATTGTTCGGCTCATTGGCCTTGACTGGTCGCGGCCATGGCACCGACAAAGCCGTGCTGCTGGGCTTGCAGGGCGAGCAGCCGGATCGTGTTGATCCCGACCGCATCCCTGAAGCGCTAGCGCACATTCGCAGCAGCAAGCGGATCAGTTTGCAGGGCCGCCACGCCATCGATTTCGACGAAAAGCGCGACCTGGTTTTCAACAAACGCCAGAAGCTGCCTTTGCACTCCAATGGCATGCGCTTTTCTGCGTTTGACGCTGCCGATCAGCTGATTGCCACGCGCGACTACTACTCGGTCGGCGGTGGTTTTGTGGTCAACGAAGACGAAGCGGCCGAAGACCGTATCGTTGCCGACACCACCGAGCTCACCTATCCATTCAACAGCGGTGACAGCCTGTTGGCGCAATGTCGCGAACACGGCATCAGCATCGCGCAACTGGTGCATGCCAACGAAGGCGCATGGCGCAGCGAGGATGCCATCCACGCTGGCCTGCGCCAGCTGTGGGAAGCGATGCAGGCCTGCGTCGCCCGCGGGATTCGCTCCGAAGGCACCTTGCCCGGTGGTCTGCATGTTTCACGCCGCGCGCCAGCCTTGTTCAAGGAGCTTTCCTTCCGTCCAGAAGCCGCGATGCGCGACCCTCTGACCGTGCTCGACTGGGTCAACCTGTATGCGCTGGCGGTGAATGAGGAGAACGCCGCGGGCGGCCGCGTCGTCACCGCGCCCACCAATGGCGCCGCCGGCATCATCCCATCCGTGCTGCACTACTACGACCGTTTTTGTCCAACTGCCAGCGAAGCCGGCATCTTCGATTTTCTGCTGACTGCGGGCGCAGTCGGCATTTTGTACAAAGAGAATGCGTCCATATCCGGTGCAGAGGTCGGCTGCCAAGGCGAAGTTGGGGTCGCCTGTTCGATGGCCGCCGCCGGGCTTACTGCCGCGCTCGGCGGCACGCCCAGTCAGATCGAGAATGCGGCGGAGATCGGCATGGAGCACAACCTCGGGCTGACCTGCGATCCGATTGGCGGACTGGTGCAGATTCCCTGCATCGAGCGCAACGCCATGGGCGCGGTGAAGGCGATCAACGCATCGCGCATGGCGATGCGTGGCGACGGCAAACACAAGGTCAGCTTGGACAAGGTCATCCGGACCATGCGTGACACGGGTCGTGATATGCAGGACAAATACAAAGAAACCTCGCGCGGTGGTTTGGCTGTCAACGTGATCGAATGCTAAGTCGGCAGGGATGTCACCAGCACCTTTGCAAACACTGATCGCGGCGTCATCACTCGCTCGTTTATCGACATAAACTCTCTCGCTCTTCCTTGCGCGGCAAACGCACAGCCCCGTCGCGGCCTACTCCATACACGTCAATAAACCCTAAACTCGCATTGTGAACCTGCCTCGCCACCTCTCGCGTTACGCCGCTGTGCTTGGCCTGTATGTGGGCGGTGCGGTGATTGGTTCAGAGGTACTGCATGGTCCCGACCAGGTCGCGCTGATCTGGCTGCCTTCCGGCGTCGCGCTGGCAAGCTTGCTGATGTTCGGTCGGCGCTACTGGATGCTGTTGCTGCTGGCCGATCTGCTTGCGCAAATCGTGGTTGGTGCGCCGTGGGGATTTCTGCCATTTTCGGCGGTCGCGAATGTGTTGGGCGCAGTGGCGGGCGCCACCTTGGCCATGCGTTTAGGTGGTCGCCTGCTGGCTGGCTTTGCAGTGCGCACCGGTTTGGCTGTGCTCGCTGGCGGCATCCTGATGTCAGCGCTGAGCGCGCCGATTGGGGTTGCCGGTCTGGTCTTGAATGGCATGTCGCCGGCGGCAGAGGCTCTGCAAGCCTCGGCCAAATGGTTTACCGGCAGTCTGTTTGGTGTGGTGCTGGTGGCACCGGCTTTGCGGCTGGCGTTCTTGCGTCGGCATGAGCGCCGCGATGCGGGCCAACGCATGCGTTTTGCCAGCCCCCGCGAGATGGTGATCTGGAGCGCCTTGCTTGCGAGCAGCGCGGTGGTGGTGATGGCGTCAGCGAATATTGCATCCACGTATGCATTGGGCCTGACCAGCTTGCCCTTGGCCTTGCTGTTATGGAGTGCGCTGCGATTTCCGCCATTGATGACTGCCTTGGGTGCACTGTTGGTGGGCATTGGCTTGGCCTTGGTCGCAGGCATCGGCATCGGTGGGTTCCTTCCACCACCGTCGCTATTTGAGGCCGTGGTGCTGCTGGTGTTTCTCTCCGTGGTGACGTTGGCACCGTTGTTCCTGGCGGCCACCACCTTCGAGAGCCGCATTGCATCGAGCCAGATGCTGCGAGCGGCCAGCCATGACGAACTCACTGGCTTGCTGAATCGGGTCGGCTTCGAGGCGCAGGCGCGAAGGTTGATTGAAGGCGGTGGCGAAGAGCCAATGGCCTTGGCCTATATCGATCTCGATCAATTCAAGCTGATCAACGACACCGCCAGCCACGAAGTAGGTGACGCGCTAGTACGCTCGCTGGCTGGCGTGTTGACCGCATCGCTGCGCAGCGATGACATCCTGGCGAGGATTGGCGGCGACGAGTTTGCCGTGTTGTTGCGCAAGCGTTTGCCGCTGGAGGCGGAGCGTGATTGTGAGAAATTGCGCGAAGCGATCGCCGAGTTTCGCTATCCGCACACGGGTCACGTGTATTCGCTGACGACCAGCATTGGGCTGGTGCCGTTTTTGCCACGTCGGCAAGACTATCCCGCCCTGCTGGCGCAAGCAGATGCTGCGTGTTTTGGGGCCAAGGAGATGGGTGGCAATCGGGTCAAGTTGATCACCACGGGCGACGCCGCGCGCGAGCGCTCATCAGCCATGTTGTGGGCCATGCGCCTGACGACAGCGCTGGAACAAGGCAACTTTCGACTGTATTGCCAGACCATTAGTCCGCTGGTGCTGGGCCTGGCCAAGGGTCGCCACTTTGAAGTGCTTACCCGCATGACCGATCCGCAAACGGGCGCGCTGCTGCAGCCGGATCAATTTGTCGCTGCCGCCGAGCGTTTTCGCTTGGGCACGCGACTGGATCGCCACGTGATCGAGCTGACCTTGACTTGGCTGGAGTCGCATCCGGCCGCGCTGGCCGAAGTGGAGCTTTGCGGCATCAACCTGTGCGCGGCATCGGTGAACGATCCGGAGTTTCTGATCTTCCTGCGCAAGCGCTTGATCGAAAGCACGGTGCCGCGCGGCAAGCTGTGTTTTGAAATCACCGAGACCTCGGCGATCCGCGACCTCGGCGAAGCGCGACGCTTTATCGACGGCGTGCGAGCGCTCGGCTGCCGACTTGCGTTGGATGATTTCGGCACTGGCTTCTGCTCTTTCGCCTATCTCAACGCGTTGGATGTCGACTATTTCAAGATCGACGGCAGCTTTGTGCGCGAACTCGACACGTCGCCATTGTCGCTGTCGATCGTGCGCGCGATTGCCGACATTGCTCGCGGCATCAACAAGCGGACAGTGGCCGAGTTTGTCGAGAACGAAGCCATCCGCGACCGCCTATATCACTTGGGTGTCGACTATGCGCAAGGCTATGTGGTCGATCAACCGACGCCGATCGACGACTATTTCAACGCCCCACCGCCGGGGCTGAGCAAGCCGCTGTCGCGAGCAGCGTGAGCACAGCAGCCGAGCAGGTTCGCGCGCTGCGCGCGTACGCCTTCGCTTCGCTCGGTCGGCTCTGCAAACACAAGCGGAACGCTAACACGCTCCGGTAGAGCGGCGCTTGTTCCGCTGCGCCTGGATCTGGCGGGCAGCGAACTACCCTGCAGAGACTGCTGCTAAAGCTGCGCCCTCAATACCCTGACACCGCCGTCGCTGGCGCCAGCGCGGCGGCGCGATCAAGCCCCGCCGCGATATCAGCCAACAGGTCATCGACTGCTTCAATGCCGATCGACAGCCGCAGCAGGCCATCGCCTATACCGGCTTTAGCGCGCACTTCAGCGGTCATCGCGGCATGAGTCATGCTCGCCGGATGCGCAACCAAGCTTTCCACACCGCCCAATGATTCGGCCAAAGTGAAACACTGCAAGCCGTCGAGGAAAGCCTTCACGGCCTCGATCCCTCCCTGCAGATCAAACGAAATCATGGCCCCAAATCCGAGCTGCTGACGCGCCGCCAGCGCATGTCCGGGATGGCTGGGCAAGCCAGGAAAGTGGACTGCCGCCACCGCTGGGTGATCATCAAGCAACGCCGCCACTGCATTGGCATTTTCGGTGTGCACGCGCAGACGCGCATCCAGGGTGCGCAAGCCGCGCAAGGTCAGGAAGCTATCGAAGGGACTGCCCGTGAGACCCAGGGCATTCGCCCACCAGCTGAGCAGCTGATGCAACTCGGCATCGCGCGCCACTACCGCGCCACCGACTACATCGCTGTGGCCATTGATGTATTTGGTGGTCGAGTGCAGAACTAGGTCAGCGCCAAATGCGATGGGAGTTTGCAAGGCCGGCGAGAGAAAGGTGTTGTCGACCAGCGCCAGCGCGCCGACCTTGTGCGCCGCCTCAATGACGAAGCGCAAGTCGGTGATCCGCAGCAACGGATTGCTTGGCGTTTCGATCCACACCAGCTTGGGTGGAATCGCCAAAGCCTGCGCCAAGGCACGCGGATCAGTGAAGTCGGTCACCACCAACTCGAAGTGGCCCTTCTTGGCCAAGGCATCAAATAAGCGCCAGCTGCCGCCGTAGCAGTCATGCGGCACCACCAAACGATCACCTGGCTGCAACAGTTGCAGCACCAACGTGATCGCGGCCATGCCACTGGCGGTGATGACCGCACCCGCGCCGCCTTCCAATTGCGCCAGTGCTTCGCCCAGCTGATCGCGGGTCGGATTGCCGCTGCGGGTGTAGTCGTACGCGCGTTTTTCGCCAAAGCCGGCAAAACTGAAATTGGTCGACAACACCAGCGGTGGCACGACGGCACCATACGCAGTGTCGCGGTCGATCGAGGCGCGAACCGCGCGGGTGGCGGGGGCAAAGTCGGTGGTCATCAGATCAAACTCCAGAACGAACTTGGGCGATGGAAGCTGGGGCAGTGGCGGCTGGGTTGATAGCAGCCGGAGCAAGCGAAATCGGGGCAAGTGGCGTACACAGGGCATCGCGCAAAAACGCATCGACGGCGGTGACTTCCTTGAGGAACGCGTCGTGGCCGTAACGCGAGTCGATACGACGCAAGCTCGTCGGCGCATTGATGGCGACGGCCAAGGCTTCGAGTTCAGACGGCGGCGCCAGCCAGTCTTGCTCGACCGCGAATAGGTCGGTGGGCACGGTCACCGCGGCGGGGTCGACGCAATGCAAGTCGATGGATTCTGACAAGCGCAAAAACGCAGTGGGCGTCCAGCGCTCGACATAACGCGAGCCACACACCGCCAGATAGTCCTCGGAGGCACAGCGCGCGCGCCCGCCGTCGATGGCCACCGGCGCATCGAAGCGCTCGGCAAACTCTTCCGGCGTACGGTAACTGAGCATGGCCAACTGCCGCGCCAGCGACAGCCCGTGGCTGCTGTCGCACTGCAATTGACCCAGCGCGACCACTTGCCGCTGCAAGGCACGAAACGCACTGGCATAGGGATGTGGCCGGTGCGCGCCGCTCAGGGCGACCAAGCGACGCAAGCGCTGCGGATGACGCGCCGCAAACGCCAACCCGACCATGGCACCGTAGGACGCACCGACAAAGGCGTGCAGACAGCCAATTCCGAGTTGATCCAGCACCAGCGCGATGGCGTCAGCTTGATCGGCGGTGTTGATCGCGGCATCCAGGCTGCCATCGCTACCGACCCAATCAAACGCCAGCAAGCGATAGCGCGACGGATCCAAGGCTTGACCATAGCCAATCGCGTCTTGCCACCAACCGGCTTGCGGATCGGCCGCGTTAGCCGCCAGATGACGATTCGCCGAAATGCCACCCGCAACCCATACCGCCGGCGCATTGCGCGGACCGCTCCACTCGACCTTGAGTGCGACCCGCTGCGTGCCGGCATAGCGCATCGGCAACTCGACCTCGAATTCGGCACGCCGCGCATCGGCCAAGGCTGGGATATCAAAACGCAGGGAAGTCGATTCGGTGCAGTAAGCGGCGGATTCGGCAAGGCTCATGGCGCGGGGTCCTGGTGGGACCATCCCACCTGCGGAACCGGCGATGAGGCTGCACGCCACCCGCCTCGCGGGTCACTGCGTACACCCATCTTCCGGACGCCCCGACCATCGGGGCTCCGCAGGAATTAGCACCGTCGCAACAGCTTGCGCTGCTACGGGTTGCCCCGGCTTCAAAGGGCCTGTCCCTCTGCCGGTCTGGATGGTGTGAGCACAGACTAAACGCGTTTCCGTCGCAGTGTCAATCTTTTCATACGGATGAAGAGATGAATGGATTAGCGCTAACCTTTTGGCATATCGGGTTGCCATCCATGGCAACCCGTGGCGTCAAAGGCGTGGTCGCCGGTGTCACCCCGGCCCGCTACACTCGCCCGCTATCTCACGGAAATGAAACCGCATGAACACCATTGCTCCCCGCGCGCGGTTGCTTGCTCTGCTTGTTCCGCTGGCCTTTCTCGCCGCCTGCGGTGATTCGCCGAACGAACAGCCCGCCGCCACGCCGCCCGCAGTTCCTGCGGCCGCCGAGCCCGCCGTGATTGCGCCGCCCGCCGCCGAACCCGATGAAGTTGAGGACGTACTGCTGAGCAGCCTCGACATTCCCCATGTCGAAGTTGAAGAAAGCTTCATCACCAACTCAAGCCCCGAAAGCAACGTCGACTCGCCGGCCAGTTGGCAAGCACCCGACGGCAACATTTGGCTGTACGCCACCGCCAAGGACACTGACCTGCTGATGATTTTTGATGGCGACAGCGGTCTGCAAAAGGGCATTGCCGGCGCCAAGGGCAAAGGCCCCGGCGAGTTCAAGCGGCCCAACGGCATTTATGCCATCGACAACCTGCTGCTGGTGGTCGAGCGCGACAACCATCGGGTGCAAGTGTTTAGCCTGCCCGCCTTGCAGCCATTGGGGATGTTTGGTGAGGGCGATTTGAAGAAGCCCTACGGCCTCTGGGTGCGCAGTCATGATGGCGGCTATGAGGCCATCATCAGCGACGCCTACATGAGCGACACCGATGAGGATGTGGTGCCGCCATTGACCGAGTTGGGGCAGCGCTATCGTCGTTATCAGTTGCGCATCAATGAAGGCAAGCTCACTGTCGAGGCACTCGGCAGCATGGGTGCCACCGATGCCGCCGGCGCCATTCGAATTGCCGAATCGCTTTGGGGTGACGTGGTCCAAAACCG
>ENA-ORBV01000453-ORBV01000453.1-microbial-mat-metagenome-genome-assembly--contig:-NODE-453-length-94085-cov-13.384457_pt1 | contig 94085 bp, 89 predicted proteins | sample MGYA00237777_ERZ505514 | MGnify/ENA primary metagenome ERZ505514 (study PRJEB26160, sample SAMN06269048) | microbial mat metagenome | isolation source: Oligotrophic lake microbial mat | place...
GAGTGGGGAATAGGGGAAGCAGAGGAGGCAGGGGGAGCAGAGGAAGCAGAGGAAGCAGAGGAAGCAACTCAAAACTCAAAACTCAAAATATCTCCTACCCTTCGGGAAGCCAAAGCTACGGAGACGCTTCGCGAACAAAACTCTACGCTCGATCGCCTCGCCGAACAACAGCAGCTTCTTACCAAATTCCTCCTGCTGGCTGACCAAATACCTGTCTTTGCGGTGCCGCAGCAGGTAACGGAACCAGCAGGGGCGATCGCGCTGGATCATCTTTTCACTCAACTTCAGCCAGCGAAGATGGAGTCAACCGTCATCACTGCACCTCACGTTCAAATGCCCGACAAGATGCTGCCGGGTTTCGGAGATTTTATCGCAGAGGGACGGCAACTGATTTTGGTGGGTGGCAAGGGTGGAGTGGGCAAAACGACCGTGGCAGCGGCGATCGCGTGGGGGATGGCAGAGCAATACGGCGATCGCAACGTGCGGGTGATCTCCATTGACCCTGCCCATTCGCTCGGTGATGCCTTTGGGCAGCCATTGGGGAATGAGCCTGTGGCGTTGACTCCCAACCTTAGTGGACAGGAAATTGATGCGGAACTGGTACTCGATCGCTTTCGGCAAGAGTATTTGTGGGAATTAGCAGACATGATGAGCGGCGAGACAGGCGATGCCGATACCACGCTCAAGCTTGCCTACGGTCCCGAAGCATGGCGTAAAATTGTGGCACAGGCGTTGCCAGGTATTGATGAAATGCTGTCGTTGGTCACAGTGATGGAGTTGCTGGAATCTAAGGCACAAGATCTGATTGTGCTGGATACCGCTCCCACCGGGCATCTGCTGCGTTTCCTGGAAATGCCAACTGCTATGGGTGACTGGCTTGCCTGGATCTTCAAGCTGTGGATTAAGTATCAGAACGTGCTGGGACGTACCGAGCTAATGGGACGGCTACGGACGCTGCGACAGCGGGTGATGCAGGCACAGAAAAAGCTGAAAGACCCCAAATACACAGAATTTATTGGCGTAATTCAGGCACAGACTGCCATTACAGCCGAGGCGCACCGTCTGTCTGAAACGCTCCAAACAATGGGGATGGCTCAGCGCTACATCGTGCATAATCGCTTTGAGCCAGGGCAAAAACTGACAGAGGGGCTGTTTTCAGAGCAAACGATCGTCCACCTCCCTGGCTTACCTCGCTCGATCGCGCCGAACGATCGCATCCAGATGGCAGCAAAATTATTGTTCTAACGTCAAAGAGCAGCGGGCACAGATAGAATACTGGTACTGGTTAAGCGTGCCTAACAGCCTGACTACTCTTTGTAAGGAAAGGCGCAATGTTTGAGGTTTTGCCACTCCGGGCAGTGGTCTTTCAGTGTTTGTTTTTGTTGATTGCGATCGCGATCGAGGCGCTGGTTTTTTATCGAACGCTGAGCCTGGATAACAAAACCAGTATGCAATACGCCATCAGCGTTAATTTGCTTTCCACGTTTATCGGTTGGCTGTGTTTCTTCATCAGTCAGCCTGTGCTGCCTGTAACATGGCGCGTTCAACTCATTAGCTTTATCTTTTTTGAGCACTTCTATGCCGATCCATTAATGCTGAATGTCGCCCCAGTCCTGGTTGTTTTTACGCTAGGGATGTTTCTAGGCACCTTTTTGATTAAGTTAAAGGGGCTAGATTTTTTGGAAATGCTTTTAGAAAGAAACCAGAAGCCAGACGGCGCGATCGCAGAAAAGCCTAAGCGTCGCGGTAGACAGGAGCAGCTTGTAGGCTTTCGCAGCAACAGCAGGATCTACGCTGTTCTCGTAGCAAATGCTTCCAGCTTTAGTGCGATTCTGCTTCTCCTTTTTCTTCGTTTGGTCGAGCAGTATTATCTTCCTCAGTAGGCAGCTTCAGGTCGCATGTCAGATTTGTTAAACTTCTTAGGGCAAAGCTTAAAAGTCTTAATTCCTACCAGTCTGGTCTCCTGGCAGACGGTTCTGTGGCTCGCCGTATTCATCTTTATTGTTGGAAATTTAGGGCTAAATCTTGCCGTTAGAAACGTTGTTTTTTCGATTCTCAGTCTTGATGAAATCTTCAAGCAGCTACGCAAAACATTAACGCCACCCAAGCCGGATTCTTGGCAAACGCTGCTTTGGATTAGTATTTTTTCGTGGGCAATGTCACTTTTACCAGAAAGCTTCTTTGTTCAGGGCTTTATTGCTACCTGCGCCTGGTTTTTTCTCATTCCGGGCATCCATTGGTTTATGCACGAAGAGAAGTTTGAGGTGTTTGACCTCACGATTAATATCAAAAAAGGCTTGACTATTAATGGGATCTGGCTGGGTCCGTGGCTTACGGGAGCACTGGTCTGTCTGCTGCTGTTTTCCGGCTTGCCAGAGGCTCGCGTTTCAGTTGCTTTTGTCTGTTGGGCACCGATTTCAGCCATGATTGCCGCGCTACCAAAGTTTATTGCAATGGGTCCAAAGTACAAAACGCCTGACCCTGGTGCGCGTCAAGAACTTGTGATTTTATTGCTCACCAATTTGCTTTTGAGCTGTTGGCTTCAACTTTTTTTCTTAACTCAATCCTGGTTGGTTGATTATCCCAGCCTCCTCACAGAGGACTTAAGTAAAAGTGCGTTTGTTGTGAAGCTTGCCAGTGACCGTCCTACATCTCGTGGTGTTTTGATTTTAGACCAAGCAGAGACGGTGGTTAAAGAGCAGTTGGATGGGCAAACCTGGTCGCAAGTGGAACGGTGGCTCTTTGACCTGAAACCACAAATGCAGCGACTCGAAAACACGGTCATGAGTCAGTTGCCTCCACTGAAAGAGAATGAACTGTGGCATATTGACGGGCGGGTGCTGCCGAGAACAGAGTACCAGCTTCAAATGATGGCCGTCTGGCAAGGACCATCAGCTGATGGAACTGGGTATCATCTGGTGAAGCCATGTCAAATCACTCGCATCCCTGATACCCGTCGATCGATCGCACGGACGGTGGCATCTACCCAAATTGCCAGAGTGACCTGTGATGTTGTAACGCCTCCCAAGGCAGGGCAACCAGATGTGGGAACATGATCATGGGTTTCCTCAATCACTAAACGCCAAACTTTGATGTCTTGAATAACGTATGAACGCTGCTAGAACGCTGGTGATGACCACAAACGTGTTTCGCGAGGTGATGCGCGATCGCGTGCTGTATTTGATTGGCTTATTTGCGCTGTTTCTGATTGCGTGCGTGCGTCTGCTGCCCGAAATTGCCGCCGCTACTGAGCATAAGATTTTGCTTGATGTGGGTCTGGCAGCGATGAGCTTGCTTGGTCTGGTGATTGCCGTGTTTGTAGGCACAGGGCTGATCAACAAGGAAATTGAGAAGCGTACCGTGCTGGTGCTCATCGCCAAGCCCATTAGCCGCACAGAGTTTATTGTGGGCAAGCATTTAGGGTTATCGGCAGTCTTGGCGGTGCTGGTTGCTGCGATGACCGCGATTTATCTAGCAGTCCTAGTGTTCGATCGCGTGTCGTTCTCCGTGGGCAGCATCCTGGTCTCGTCACTGTACCTATTTCTTCAGCTTTCGCTGATTACCGCTGTGGCGATCGTGTTTGGTGTGTTTACCAGTTCACTGCTGGCAACCTTGCTCACGTTTGCCGTCTACTTCATGGGCAACTTTAGCCGCGATTTGGTAACGCTAGGCGCGTTGAGCAAAAATCCAGCGGTGGAAAACCTGACGCGCAGTATTTATCTCGTGCTGCCCGATCTGGCGCGACTGGATCTGAAAAATCAAGCAGTGTATGGTCAATTACCTAGTTTCAACTTGCTGCTGGAAAACGCGATCTACGCCATTCTTTACATTGTTGTGCTGCTAGCGATCGCCACCTTCGTCTTCTCACGCCGCGAGTTTTGATCCTATGTGCTGGCTTAACTAGCCAACTTGCTCCATGCAACGTAAGGCAAGCGGGATGCCGTTGCTTTAACCTGTTCTGCCTGAGCAACCAGTTGCCCACACGCATCCCAGGTGCCGCTGAGCATCATTTGGCGTGCCCCCTCGCTGAGCGCGACAGATATGGAAACGGTGTCGTATCTTACCTGCAAGGATTCTAAATCGACGGTGAGGGGAACGTCAGGATGCGCTGCGATCGCCGTCTGCAACTGCTTCACTACTTCGGGAGCCGCCGTCACGCAAGGAATACCCATCGCCACACAGTTTCCAAAGAAAATTTCGGCAAAGCTTTCGCCCACGATCGCCTGAATGCCCCATTTGGCGAGCGCCTGGGGTGCATGTTCTCGTGACGAGCCGCAGCCAAAGTTGTTATTCACAACAAGAATCTTCGCGCCCTGATACTGGGGTTGGTCGAAGGTATGTTGTCCATGCATCTGCTTGCGATCGTCGGCAAACACTTCGGCACCCAGCCCATCAAACGTCACGCAGCGTAAGAACCGTGCGGGGATAATGCGATCGGTGTCAATATCATTACCAACCACCGGAATGCCGCGCCCCGAAACCGCTTTGACTTCACTCACCATAAATCGTGCTGCTAATTAGGAACATTTAGTATAGAACGGATTCATGACGCGACGTGAGTGTCATACAAGCTTGTATGACTGGTGAAATCGGTACAATCCTTCATAATGAGGTAGCGACCCAAAGTAGCAGATCTTGCTTGGACAAGCACATCTAAAGGGTTAGAGGATTATGATCCCAGTCAATGAAGCACAACAGCAGTTACAGACTTTGATTGATTCGGTGAGCCAGTCACATCAGCCAATTGTGATTGAAGGGCGAGGCAGTAATGCCGTGCTGTTATCTGAGGCAGATTGGGTTTCTGTGCAAGAAACACTTTATCTCCTCTCAGTGCCGGGGATGCGGGAAACCATTCGAGAAGGACTTGCTACACCGATCGAAGCGTGTGGACACGCTATGAGTGACGTTTCCAACCTGAAGTAGCTGTAGAAGATTGATCACCCAAAGCTGTGAAATCATCTTCCAAGTGCTTAAGATCACTCTGCTGTTTCAGGAGACGAGATGTTATCCACAGCGGCGAGGCTGAGATCGTAGTCGATCGCCCCAGACGCATCCGAGACAATGACAATCTCATAGAAGCCAGCTTCTGCCAGCTTGCCCGACCAGCTTGTTTTGGCTGAGTCTTCTAGGAGGGCAGCAGCTTTACTGGTGGGCGGATAAATTGAGAGCCGTGTCGCTTGATTTGCCTGCAATGTGATCTGAATGACTTGATCTTTCGTCAACTGAGCGATGTATGACTTACCTTCACCGGGTTTGAGCGTCCCGCTAACCTGCTGGCTGAAGCGCCCTTCGGGAAATTTAATGGTTTCTAGCGCCCTGCCAGCTTTCACTGCGTTGAGTTGCTCAGCGGCGATCGCCTGCCACACTTGCCCGATCGGCTGGTTCAATAGCTTTTGGTTGCGCGGCTGCTTGGGAAAGAGGTCAAAGAATTTCACATCAGTCAAATCATTGAGCGCCCGACTACTCAAGTTGAGTTGATTTACCGCTGCTTGTCGTGCCTGCACATCAGCATCGGTATAGCTGCCCAGGCGCGATCGGGCATCAGCGCTCAGCGGTTTAAGTTGGTCTAGCCACTGATTAGCGAGCTGATCCCACTCGGTACGTAAGGCGGTGTCTGCTGCATCAGCGGTAAGCTGTCGTCCAACGCGATCGGGATATTTGGCATAGAACGCTGCATTCACCAAACTGGATAAAAAACCAGCCTCAACGCCCAATGCTTCGCGGCGCTTGTTGAGCGACTGCTTGCGGTCTTGTTCTGCCTGCGAAAACTGTGGCAAAGAGGCACTACTACCGTTTCCCGTGCTGGTTGGTTTAGGCGGTTGAGGTTTGTTTGGCTGCTTGTTCGGCTGCCAGTCGTGAGCGATCCACCAGGTAAACCAGGCAGTGCCCACAGCGAGAACCAGAAGCGCGATCGCCCCAAGTCCAGAGGCGCGTCTAGGTCGGCGCACAGGTGGATAAGCGGTAGCTGTTTGAGTGAAAGCCCCCGCTTGTGCAGGCGAAACCGCCAGAGTCGCTGGGTACAACTCCGACGACGATAGTTGCTTATGAAGCGGCTGACTGTTGAGCGGTTGCCCCTGATCCGCACTGCCACCCAACGCCTGCATAACTTCCTGCGCCGACTGATAGCGTTTGGCTGGATAGGGGTCAAGCATTCGATTCAGGATATTGATCAGTGGCTGACTGAGCTTTACCTGCCGTTGCCACTGGCGGCGATTGCCAACTAATAAATCCTGCGGTTCTTTGCCCGTCAGCAACACTAAAACGGTGGCAGCAAGGGCGTACAAATCACTGTGGGGGAAGACCTCGCCGCGATCCATCTGCTCAACTGGAGCATAGCCAACTTTGCCCAGTCGAGTGACATTTACAGGGGTGGCGATCGCCTGTCGCAATTTGGAATTCACCTCTGCCGCCGCCTGCTTCACGCCACCAAAATCAATCAAGACAGTTAGCCCATCGGCATTTCGCAGCATCAAATTATCGGGCGAAATATCGCGATGAATCACCCCGCAACGATGGATATAATCCAGCACTGGAAGGAGTTGCACTAACAGTTGAGTGACATCTGCTTCAGTGAAACTGTAGCCCTGGTTTTGGCGCGATCGTAACAACGCCTGGTACGTTTCGCCTTCCACATAATCCTGCACTAAAAACAACCGTCCTTTGCCCTGCCAGTCTGCCTGAAACAGTTCCCGAAAGCGCGGAATCTGCGGATGTTGCAGCTTGTAGAGAATGCCTGCTTCCCGCTCAAACAGTTCCTCAGCCTTCTGAAGCGCTTCTGTACCCTGAACCTGCGGGGCAAATTCCTTCAGCACACAGAACTCGTGAAACCGATTCGTATCCTCTGCCAGGTAGGTGCGCCCAAAGCCACCATGCCCTAACTCGCGCACCACCCGATAGCGCAACCCCAGCGTCTGATTTGCCATGCCACCCGCAGGCGATCGCGGTATGGTAGGGAGCATCTCACCGCACAGACGGCAAAAGCGATTGCCTTCAGGATTGTCGTGCCCCTGGCTGCAAAAGAGTGATTTCATCAGGTTCTCAGGAAGGGTTTCAGGTATGGAGGTACAGAGGGACGGAGGGGGCGATCGCGGGACTGGCTCTACGCAGTCTCCATCATACCCACCGCAAAAGTAGTCATCAGCAATTTAGTGCTGTGGTGAGGAGTTAGAGGATGTTTGAAAGGTTCTCGCTCATTGCGTCACCCGCCCGTTTGAACATCACGGTCTCCTTGGGAACGTCCACTCAAGGAACTCGAAGCCTGATCGGGCAAGCATTGAACCCGTTACCCTTCGGGAAGGCAAAGCCTACAACGGGCTTCGCACCATTAGCCCGGTTCAATCACGGGCGGGATGGCAACATCGTGACGGGACTTTCTATGCTTTTCAAGCATCCTCTAACATCGGCTCTTCGACTTCTAAGGAACAAGAATTTAATCACCTCGGCGTTTTCCGTAGGGGCGCACGGCTGTGCGCCCCTACCTACGAACAATTTGTCGGTTTTATTTAATCCACGATCCTAAGCTCGACCCTTCAAGCTCCAAGCTCCACCTTCCAACCTCCAAACCCCATTTTCCGAGTGCCAAGCTCGATACTCCGACCTCCAAGCCTCACTTTCCGAGTTCAAACCTCGGCGCTCCGAGTTCAGACCTCAACCTTTTGAGTGCCAAGCTCCACGTTTCGAGTTCCAAGCTCGACACTCCGAGTTCAAACCCCGACCTTTTGAGTTCCAAGCTCCACGTTTCGAGTTCTAACCTCGACACTTCGAGTTCCAAGCTCGACACTCCGAGTTCAGACCTAGACCTTTTGAGTGCCACGCCTGAACTTTCAAACTCAAAACTCAAAACTCAAAACTCAAAACTCAAAACTTCCCTTCTCCCCCCACCTCCTCATGAATTTCCATCTCGGCTGTGCAATTTGGGCGTACAAAGGCTGGTTGGGAGAGTTGTTTCCATCCGATAGCCGTGCCGCCGATTTTTTGCATCTCTACAGTCGTCGCTTCACTACTGTTGAGGGGAATACGACGTTCTACTCGATCCCGGATGCCGACACGGTGCAGCGTTGGGCAGCGGAAACACCCGACGGCTTTAAGTTTTGCCTCAAGTTGCCGAAAAGCCTGACTCACAACGGGCTGTTGCAGCCATCGCTTCCCGGCACATTGGCGTTTCTAGAAAGAATGGGCGGCTTGGGCGATCGCCTCGGTCCGCTTTTTGCCCAACTGCCACCCAGCTACAGCCCAGCACGATTCGCGGATTTAGAAGCCTTTCTCACTGCGCTTCCCCGCCACGAAACAGAGTTTGCGCTGGAAGTGCGCCATCTCGACTGGTTCAAAGCTCCCTATGCTGAGCAACTTACCGATCTGTTAGAACGGCTCGGCGTGGGGCGCGTGCTGCTGGATACCCGTCCCATTTACGACGCACCGGATGATCCACAGTTGCACTCTGAGCGCAAAAAGCCCAAATTGCCACTCCAGCCCAGCGTTACGGCTCCCTTCAGCCTGATTCGCTTCATCAGCCATCCTGATTTAGCCATGAACCAACCTTATCTAGAGGAATGGTTAGCGCTGGTGGCTCAATGGCTTCAGCAGGGAACACGCATTTATTTCTTTGTGCATTGCCCTGTGGAGGAGCGATCGCCCGCCAATGCCCGTCATTTTCAATCGCTGCTGGAACAGCGCGGTGTCCCTGTCCCCGCACTGCCCTGGAATCAGTTGGACACACCAACCCAGCTAAAGCTGTTCTGAAGCGATGACGTTGAATGAGCGACTAGCGTTCAGCTTGAGTCGGCTGACCACTCTTTGAGCGCTATGACTGCTCATTTTGGTGTTTTAAGCAAAGGCTATCGTCCAACTCAGGGAAAACTCATTCTTTTCAAACAATTCCGCTTAGAGTGAAGCGATAGAGCAGTGAGCGACATCCACAGCCAGGTATGGAAAACGCATCCGTGCTTGCCTTATTTGCCCAAGAGAACCCGTATGAAAGCACATATCCTTTTAGTTGAAGACGAAATCAAATTAGCCCGCTTTGTGGAACTGGAATTGAGCAGTGAAGGCTATCGGGTTAGCGTTGCCCATGATGGGATGTCGGGGCTGTCGCTGGCGCGGGAATCTGAACCGGATTTAGCCATTCTGGATTGGATGCTGCCGGGGTTGACTGGTGTGGAACTTTGTCGGCGCTTACGAGCTACAGGTAGCAAAGTGCCTGTTATCTTACTGACCGCACGCGATGAAGTGGGCGATCGCGTCACAGGGTTAGATGCAGGCGCGGATGATTACGTTGTCAAACCCTTCAGCATTGAAGAACTGCTGGCACGCATTCGTGCCCATCTACGGCGGACTCAAGAAGCGGACGAAGATGTTTTACAGTTTGAAGATCTGAGCTTAAATCGCCGTACGCGTGAGGTGCATCGCGGTGAACGGGCGATCGATCTCACTGCCAAAGAATTTGATTTATTAGAATACTTGCTAAACCACCCGCGTCAGGTTTACACCCGCGACCAGATCCTTGAAAAAGTGTGGGGGTACGACTTTATGGGTGACTCCAATATTATTGAAGTGTATGTCCGCTATCTGCGCCTGAAATTGGAAGAGAAGGGTGAAAAGCGGTTAATTCATACCGTGCGCGGTGTTGGATACGCCTTGCGGGAGCAGTAACGATGACCACGACGCTTCAAGTGGGCGATCGTTTTCCTAACATTACGCTGCCAAACCATCAAAAAGAGCTAACGCAGCTTTCCCAGATTACGCAACCGGGACTGATCGATCACAAGCTGGGCTTTCTGGATGGCTATCCCTTAATTGTGGTGTTTTATCGAGGGTTCTTTTGCCCGCGCGATCGTCAACAGTTTCGTCAACTGGTGCAGTTTCAAGAGGAATTGATGGTCAACTATGGCAAGCTCGTTGCGATCGGCGCTGATCCGCCGCTGGTGCAAGCTGCCTTTCGTGCGGGCTTAGGGGCACAATGGCAATTTCTCGCAGATGAACCGCGAGACGTGATCAAACAAATCAACATTCTGGATGAAACGGAAGGCGAATATGCCTATCGCGCCCAGCCATACACGTTTATTCTTCGTGCCGATCTCAGCATCTATAAAATCTACAACGGCTGGTTCTTTGTGGGACGACCGACCCTTGAGGAATTACGACACGATTTGCGATCGTTGATGGAACCGCGATCGGACTACCGCTATGAGGCATACAACTCTCCAGACGTGAAGCAAATCCGCATTCCGCAGCAGGCATGGGCAGAGGGTACACCGCTTTTAGGCGCAAACGGATTGCCCGTTGAGCAAGGGACTGTGCGCTGGTTTGATTTGCCATCCGGCAATGGAGCCATTACTAGAGACGGTGTAGGAGATGAAATCTTCTTCAACTTCACAGCAATTCCCGGTGAAGGCTATCGCATAGTGAAAGCAGGAAGCCGCGTGAAGTTTGAGCTGGTTGAGAGCAACGCTGGTCTGACCGCACGTAACATTCAAGCAGAATGACGTTGGGATTGGCGATCGTCCATTGTTAGCATCAACAACTATGAGCACGCTTTTCCCGTGAGGTAGCATAAAGACAGTTCTAGGAGATAAATGGTGTGGTTCTAGAGGCTAATCAACAGACAGCTATCATTCGTACAGAACGTGGACTGACGATCGCGGGTACACGCATCACTCTCTACGATGTGATGGCATATCTCATCGGTCGCTATCCACCCAAATTCATTCGCAGTCTTTTTGAGCTAACAGAGACTCAGATGGATGCTGCCCTCTCGTACATTCAGGAAAACCGTGCAGTTATTGAAGCAGAGTATCAAACTGTCTTAAAAGAAGCAGAAGAAACTCGGCAATATTGGGAAGAGCGAAATCGTGAACACTTCACACGTATCGCCGCGATGCCGCGCAAGCCAGAACAGGAAGCTCTTTGGGCAAAACTCCAAGAGCAAAAAGCCGAACATGCCTCAGACGCATGATCCTCGTTGATCACAATTTGAGCGGACATGCGGAGATCTTGTTAGGCAAGATTGCGAATCAAGGTTGGTTAGCACTATTGCCAGTTCGCTTTGTGACGTTTAAGCAGATGAATTTGTTGATCGACAGTAGCGATCGCACCGTTTGGCGTATTGCCCAAACAAATCAGATGATTTTGCTAACAGCAAATCGGAGTATGAAAGGTGAAGACTCGTTAGAGCAAGTTCTGCGCGAGGAAAACACAGCCGACTTGTTTCCCGTGATCACGATTGGAGATCCTGAGCGGTTTTTAGACGATCGAGCTGATCGCGATCGCTGTGTCGATCGTCTGCTTGAGCTTCTAGTTGATATTGACCGCTTTATGGGGTCTGGTCGTCTTTTCATTCCGCAACGCAGCCTTCAGATTTAATGGAAGACTGGTCTATTGAAGCAAGCTGAAAACTAGCGCCAACAGCAAAACCTCACCACTTGCTGTAAGCCTGAGAAAAACTTTTCCAGGGAGCATTGCCTTCGGTTAGAAGCTGTCGCATGGTTTGGGGCACACGACTGACCTGATGTACAATTTGATCGGGACTCACGCCAAAAAGCACAATCAAGATGAGAGCTGCAATTGTGCCGATCGCCGCAATTGAAAGCGCTGCACGAAACGTAATCTGCACCAGTGTTAACAGCCAGCCAAAGAGTGGAATGGCGATTAAGATAGCAATCAAAAGGACAACAAGATTGAGCGGTTCTCGAATGAGTTTATCCATAAATCTGAGCCTTCAATGGCAACACGTTAAGCGGTCTTCAGCATCTCGCCGATCATTTTCTGGACAATCTGTAACCCTGTCACTGTCTGCGCAAGAAAGCAGCCGAGGACTAACGTGGTAAAGGTAATGTGCAAGAGTCTTGCCCAGTGTTTACCTTGCTGCATCAAGGGCACAAACATTGCTGCCAGTGCCGCGAAGCAAATGGTACTCAAGCCAACGATCAGGTGTGGGCTGAAAAACAGTTTGTGGTAGAGCAAGTAGGTTGCCGTCATGCCACCAACGGTACCGATTACCCAAACGGCTAACAACAGCGAACCCAACTGAAAGTGCCGCTGATTGTATTTCTCCTTAATCATCTGCTTGCGGGTTTCGGCATCAGCGCTGCGAGTGCGCCGGACTAAAACACCGAGATACAGCGCATACAGTGCTGCAATCAACGCACCCAGCATCAACACGGGATGCGTAAACGAAATAATCCCTTTTAGGAACGGCGAAAATTCAGTGGTTACGGGCTGTGGGGCGACCAGATGAGCAAGCTGCATCGGGAAAGGAAACGACATCATGGCGCTACTCTGCTACTTTGCTTTCGATCGCGTTGAGTGCTTCCGTTGCCTGCTCAGAGACTGGGGCAGGGGCTGTTTTAGCAGCGGCTTTGTCTTGCACCAGCTTCATTTTGGCGCTAATTTTCTGGCTAATGGCTTCTGGAGTTGGCATCATTGCCCCTTTGTCCTTCGCTATCTGCATTTTGGCATTGATCTTAGCGCTGATTGCTTCTGGTGTGGGCATCAAGTCTTTCTTCGAGAAAAGACCTTTCTTCTGCTCTGGGGTCAGCGCTGCAAAAACGTCTTTCTTGGGCAGTGACTTAAACACCATTGCGAGCTTCGTTTTTTGATCGGTAGAGAGCGCTATTTTCTTGAAGGCTTTGCGGAGGCTGGCTTTGGCATCAACGATTTCTGTTTGCAGCCGATCGCGCTGTTCAGGACTCAGAATGGTCTCAAACTGAGGCAGAATTTGACTTTTCACTTGCTCCAGAATTTGCTCAGAAGAGACACTCGTCTCAGTACCGAGGAGATTAGGCAAAAACGCTGTCCCGAAAGGGTTTGCTTGAGCAACACCAGCAGCAGCAACAAGGCTCAGTGAGAGTAGGGCGCAGGCAACGATCGTCACAAAAAAGCGTTTCATAAGATCCTCCTTAAAATGATTGGAACCAATATTGGCTTAGCGTCATCAGTGGCTTTCTAAGCTGGGTAAGGAATCATGTTCCATGTACGCCGCGATCGCCAGGGTTGAGATCACCAGCAAGGGAAAGACCAGACTCCACCAGGATTCGGACAGCAGCACAAAAAACGCGGCAGCAAACCCACCCAGCGCAAAGCCTGCAATGACTGGCACAAAGCGGCTCATCCGCTCCAACGCTTCCTCAGCTTCTTTGTGGGTTGCCTCATTGGGCGATCGCGACAGTTTAGCGCTCAAAAACTGCACCAGGTCGATCGTCAGTTGCGTTGTGTTGCCCGTCATCACCGTCGTGGGAATGTAGCTCTTAAACACGCCCTTCGCCTCTTTCATCAGCGCATTTTGAATTGCCATCGCCACCACACCTGCCATGCCGATCGGCAAAATATATTCTTCCTGCACATCTAGCAACAAAGCGGGTGAAAGATTGGTGCCGATGATGAGAAAGATGCCAAGCGCGATCGCTTCTGCGGTCAGCAGCACCGCAAACACAGACCACTGCTTCGATCGGGCATATCGAGCCAATAGGGATGTCAACGCCACGGTTAGCATAAACGTCGGCAACATCAGCAGGCGCGTAATGGTTGTGCCTTCGTCAGCGGCAACAAAGGACGACCCGGCTAAGGCAATGTTGCCCGTCACGTGGGCAGTAAAAATGCCAAATAAGATGATGAAGGCAGAGGTATCAACAAACCCGGCAACCCAGCTCAGCAGAAACCCTGCGGGTCCGTCGCTGATGAGAAAGGCAGGTAGGCTGAAGGTTGATTGCTGGCGTGGAACTACAGTCATCGCTCCCTCTTGAAATTCAGGCTGAAGACAGGTGCAATACAGTCCATAACATAAACAAGCCCCACTCGAATGAGTCGTTAGAAGAGTGGGATCATTTAACTAATGGGACGATCGGACTCAGAGTCTCTAGCTCCAAAACGATCGTCCATCAGCATAGCGAAACTACGAGTTGGCTTCTGTGTCGGCTTTAGCGGTTTCGGCTTCCTTCAGCTTTTGAGCTTCCGCTTTCATCGCTTCTTTTGCTTTCTTCACTTCGGCTTTAGCGGCTTCCTTCGCTTTCTTTGCTTCGGCTTTTGCTTCGGCTTTCTTTGCCTTTTCAGCTTCCTTCAGCTTTTTTGCTTCCGCTTTGGCGGTTTCTTTTGTCTTCTTTGCTTCTGCCTTCTCGGCTGCTTTCAGCTTCTTAGCGTCTGTTTTCAGGGCTTCGGCAGCCGCTTCCTTTGCCACTTCAGGATCAGTCGCAGCAGCGGCGGCATCGACTTCAGGATCAGCCATTACAGCGGCATCGGCTAGGAGTACGGACACCTCACTAGCCGGATTGCTAAGTGGATTGAACGCGATCGCGGCAGGCTGTGCGTCCGCAAGGTTGGGATAGCCGACAGCAGCCGTCAACAACAGCACTAACGACAGCACTAACGCGCTAAACCGACGGGTAAGAAACTTGAGCATTGCTCTCTCCATCATTAAGGGTGACTAAGATTGATCGTGACTAACAGGCGACTCAAGCGCTTGTAACGACACTATTTTACAATTCGTAAGAGGTAATTGAACGCCTGAATAAACCTATTCTGATTTGACGGGAATGCCCGCCTCTGCCGGAATTGGTTCATTTACCTCGATCGATGCCTCCTTAGGCTTTGGCATCACGATGTTTAACACCAGGGCGCAAATCGAACCTGTGGCAATCCCAGACTCCAACACGCTTCTCACGCCAGCAGGGAAATGTTCCAGTGCTTCTGGCAGAAACGTCACGCCTAAGCCTGCGGCTAACGAAACGGCGAGAATCACAAAGGCACGGTTATCCATTTCGACGGCACGGAGGATGTTGAACCCGGCAACAGCAACCGTGCCAAACATAAGCATGACCGCCCCACCAAAGACAGGTGTGGGAATAGCTAAAAGCACACCACCCACGATCGGAAACAAACCGAGCAGCACCAGAATGGCTGCCACGAACAAGCCGACGTAACGGCTGCCTACGCCTGTGAGCTGGATGATGCCATTGTTTTGAGCCGGTGTCACGATGGGAAACGTCCCACAAACTGATGCAATGAGTGAGTTCACGCCATCGCCCAAAATGCCACCTTTGAGCCGTCGAAAGTAGGCTGCGCCTTCGATCGGCTCACCCGACACCATTGACGTGGCTGTGATGTCGCCCAAGACTTCTAGCGTCAGGGCAATGTAGATTATCGCGAAGGAAACAAAGGTTACAAAGTCAAACGCTAAACCAAACCGAAAGGGAATCGGAATATTAATAATTGGCAGCGATCCCAACTTGCTGAAGTCGGTAATGCCCAAGAAGGTGGAAATCACAAAACCAGCAAACAAACCAATGATGATGGAACCCATGCGCAAATACTTGTTGGCGCTGGCGCTACAAATGCCGACGATCGCAAACACCGTCAATGCCAACGCCCAGTTCTGCAAGCTGCCAAACGCGAGCGGGCTATCCGGCGCTGTAGCGGCTATGGCTTTTGCCTTGCCACCACCTGCCATGTAAAACATACCGACCTTAATCAGGCAAAGCCCAATGAGCGTGACAGCCGTGCCCGTGACCAGCGGTGTAAAAATCGACCGCGTGAGGTGCAAAAAACGGCTGAGAACAATGGGAATGAATGAGCCAAAAAAGCAAAGCCCTAAAATGAGTGAAAGCGTCTGTTCCGGCGTTTTGCCATTTTGCAACGAGATTGCCACCACTGCCAGAATCGGCGTGACAAACGCAAAGCTCGTGCCCTGAACGCTTAACAAGCCAGAGCCGATCGATCCGACTTGCCGTACTTGAATAAACGTGCCCAGCCCAGAGACAAACAAAGACATCCCCAGAATGTAACTCGCCTTGGCTGGATCGAGACCCAACGCGCCTGTAATCAACAGTCCTGGTGTCACGATCGGAACAAAAATGGCACAAACATGCTGCAAACCAACAAAGAGCGCCTCTTTGAACGGTGGCTTGTCGTGTAAGCCGTACAGTAATTTGGGTGAGTCAGCGGACAAATGACTGTCCTCAGCGTGAACGTCTCCATGTGTCATGCGTTAGCCTCAGCGTTTACTAGGGTGTCAAGATGCGGCAGGTTACAAGGAGCGTATGCAGTGGACTGTCTGACCACGCAAAAAACTGTGTACTGTATACAATAGATGGGCTAGTTGCAGATTAGTGTGTACAGCGTTACCAAATACTGACCCGATCGCGATTTGACTGCCATCATGCACATCCTTGCTAGTAGTCCGTCAATTAAGCTTTGACGGGTAAACCAAGGCTGGGAGAATTTGAAGGTGTGTGTTTTGAGAGTTTTCAACTCGTCAAAAAATTCTTGACAGAACACTGGTACTGAAGGAGTAGCGTTTTTAACACTTTTGTTAGGTTGCAACACAGCTCTTTCACCTGTTGATAACTCAAACCTGGAGTAAAGCTTGGTTTCGCGCTTCTTCGTCAAACATTGAACTGGATACGAAGATCGCTCACGGACACGACGGCTGACGCTTTGATTACCAACGCACGTTATCCTGGAAGCTGCGTACTCGTGGTTGCTTATGCTTCAGTTCTGCCGATCGCTCCCCTCTTTGCTTGCTGGTATTCGGTTTCAGACAGGTATGGGGCTGTCTTGGAACAATCTGGTCAAACTCGTTGCCCTACTGCTCGTATTTTTTCTGAGTTGGGGCGCTCCCACAGCATGGGCACGCACTGAAACCGCACCCGTGGTCAAGCCGTCGCAGTCGATTCAGCCGTATCTCGATCGGGTGATACAGCAGATCACAGAATTCCGGCTGGACAACGGCATGAAGTTCATTGTGCTGGAGCGGCATCAGGCACCCGTCGTTTCATTTCTCACCTATGCCAATGTGGGCGGAGCCGATGAACCAGAGGGCAAAACGGGAGTCGCACATTTTTTGGAGCATCTTGCGTTTAAGGGCACCACGCGCATTGGCACCACCGATTACAAAGCCGAAGCGCCACTGTTAGACAAACTCGATCGGCTCTCGGAGCAGATGCAGGCGGTGAAGGCACAAGGGCAGAAGGCAGACGCTAAATTGCAGGCAGAGTTTGCTCAGGTAGAAGCAGCGGCAGCAAAGCTGGTAAAGCAGAACGAGATGGGGAGGATTGTGGGACAAGCCGGCGGCGTAGGGCTGAATGCCAATACTTCAACCGACGCAACGCGCTACTTCTACAGTTTTCCGTCGAACAAGCTTGAATTATGGATGTCGCTGGAGTCTGAGCGTTTTTTAGACCCTGTTTTTCGAGAGTTTTACAAAGAGAAGGACGTGATTCTGGAAGAGCGGCGACTGCGGACGGATAATTCGTCGATCGGTCAAATGATTGAAGCCTTTTCGGATGTTGCCTTTAAGGTGCATCCCTATCGCCGTCCGGTGATTGGCTACAACAAAGATATTCAAGGGTTGACTCGTAAAGATGTGCAGACGTTTTACGAAACGCACTATGCGCCGAATAATTTGACGATCGCCGTGGTGGGTGACGTGAATCCCACTGAGGTTAAACGGCTGGCACAGCTCTACTTTGGTCGCTTCAAAGCCAAGCCCGCACCGCCAGAAGTGGTTGCTGCCGAACCTGCCCAAACGGAGCCACGAGAGCTTACATTACGCCTAGAAACGCAACCCTGGTATCTGGAGGGCTACCATCGTCCCGCGCTCAAGCATCCAGACGATGCCATTTACGACATGATTGCGAGTATTCTCAGCAATGGGCGCACATCTCGACTGTATAAATCTTTAGTGGAAAAACAACAGCTTGCACTCAACGCGGCTGGTTTTAGTGGCTTTCCGGGCAATAAGTTTCCTAACCTGATGTTGTTCTATGCGCTGACGGCTCCGGGGCACACCGTTGATGAAGTGGCAGACGCACTACGTGTGGAAATCGATCGCCTGAAGACGGAACCCGTTTCAACCCAAGAACTCGATCGCGTGAAGACTCAGGCACGCGCAGGTTTATTGCGATCGCTCGATTCAAATATGGGCATGGCGCAAGCGCTGTTGGAATACGATGTGAAAACAGGCACCTGGCGCAATTTATTCAAACAAATTGATACGATTGCCGCCGTTAACGCACAGGATCTTCAGCGTGTTGCCAAGGCAACGTTTGTGCCCCAAAATCGCACGATCGGCAAACTATTGCCAAAAGCATGACATTAACCACATGACATTAACCAGTTGATAAACTCTTTCAGCCTGATGGAGAAGGACAACCATGCAATCTGCTCTACGCGTTACCACTAAAGTACTTCCAGGAAACAAGATCGAGATTCAAATACCACTTGGCTCCATTGGTGAAGAGGTTGAAGTCTTTGTTGTGCTATCAGGATCGTTTCCCAAAAAGCACTCCGCGATCGACATCCTCAATCAGCTACCTGGTCAACAACAGTTCAAAACGGCTGAAGCGGTCGATCGCTATCTTAAAGAAGAACGCGGCTCATGGGAACGCTAGCGATTCCAGACTCCAGCCTGGTTTATGTCGATACGGCGATCGTGATTTACAGTGTGGAAAAGGTTCCAGATTACTTCTCTGCGTTAGAACCGCTTTGGCTCAGATTAAAAGTCGGTACATTAAAAATGATTAGCAGTGAACTAACGCTCATGGAAACATTAGTGCTTCCCTTGAGAAACAAAAGGTTTGACTTGATTCGGGCTTACGAAAGTTTACTTTTAGCATCGGATTTACAAGCATTTCCTATCACTCAAGCTGTGCTTAAAGAAGCGGCTCAACTGCGTGCTTTAACAAGCCTAAGAACACCAGATGCGATTCATGCAGCGACAGCAATGGGCGAAAATTGTTCTATTTTCCTAACCAATGATGCTGACTTCCGAAAGGTTCCAGATTTACCTGTCGTTGTACTGAGTGAAGTCCTGAAAGCCTGAAAACCAGATGCAAATTCTTGAAAATAATCAGTTTTTGATTCACGCAGCACTGAAAAAGAGAAACCGATGAGGCATACAGGGAGTAATTCAGCGATTAATGGCATTAGCGAAAGCAAGCAATTTAGGGAGCGGTGTTCATGACAGTAGAAACTAAAAAGCAGAAAGCGGCAAAAGTCATTACGCTGGTGTTTTCGTTTTTGATTATCCCGCTGATGCTGTTGTTTTTAGCGATGCATCCAGTGGCAGCAGCAACACCGAAGCACTATACAGAACTTACTTTTTCGTCTCCTCCTGCAATCAAACTGCCGGACTACACGCGGTTTAAATTGGCAAACGGGATGGTGGTCTATTTAGTAGAAGATCACGAACTGCCGTTGATTAACGGGACTGCCTTAATTCGTACGGGCGATCGCCTGGAGCCTGCGAGTAAGGTCGGGTTAGCAGGCTTAGTCGGCACTGTCATGCGATCGGGCGGCACCCAAACGCGCACAGCCGATGCGATCAACGAGTTTTTAGAACAGCGAGCCGCTTCGGTAGAAACCGCGATCGACGACGATTCTGGTAACGCAGGGTTTGATACGCTGACGGAAGATCTATCCACCGTGTTTGATCTTTTTGTTGAAACCCTGCGGCAACCCGCGTTTCCAACGGATAAGCTGAACCTGGCGAAAACACAGGAACGTGGGGGCATTGCCCGTCGCAATGATGAGCCAGACTCGATCGCCGATCGTGAATTTTATAAGCTGGTGTATGGCGACAGCAGCCCCTATGCTCGGTTTGTGGAATATGCCACGCTTGCGGGTATCGCTCGTGATGATTTGGTGCAGTTTCACCAGCAGTATTTTGCTCCAAACAACATTTTGCTGGGCATTGTCGGAGATTTTGACAGCAAGGCAATGCGTCAGCTTGTTGAAGCTAAGTTTGGCGACTGGAAGCTTTCAGAGACGAAACCCGCCGTGCTACCCACCGTTGCTCAGGCAAAGCAGGGCGGTATCTTTTTGGTCAACCAGCCACAGCTCACGCAAAGCAACGTGCAAATTGGGCATTTAGGCGGACAGGTCAATAGTCCAGACTATCCAGCGCTGTCGGTGATGAATGAAGTGCTGAATGGCTTTGGCGGACGGCTGTTTAACGAGGTGCGATCGCGCCAGGGTTTAGCATACTCGGTCTACGCTTACTGGGCACCGCAGTACGATTATCCGGGCTTGTTTGTGGCGGGTGGGCAGACGCGGTCGGATGCTACAGTACCGTTCATTAAAAGTGTGCGGGCAGAAGTTGAGAAAATCCGCACGGCTCCGATCGCTCCCCCAGAACTGGCATTTGCGAAAGATTCCGTGCTCAATTCCTTTATCTTTAACTTCCAGCAGCCCAGCCAAACGCTATCTCGCCTCTTGCGCTACGAGTATTTTGGCTACCCCGATAACTTCATCTTCCGCTATCAAAAAGGCGTTGCAGCAACGACGATCGCCGACGTGCAGCGGGTTGCTAAAACCTACTTGAAACCTGAAACCAGCGTCACGCTAGTGGTGGGTAATCAAGCAACGATCACGCCTCCATTGAGTACGTTAGGGCAGACTGTGACGGCGATCGACATCGCTATTCCAGGCACAAGCAAGAGTTAAGGGTTTGGCTAGTGGTCAGCGATACGCCTACTGCTGCTGCTTGCTCAGTGCCCATAACGCAGAATGGCACTACTCACAAGCAAGTCTTTACCTGCAAAGCCTTAACTTTAGGGAGTGAGTATGCCATGATGACGGCGAGGACTTAGAAAACAGAAGTACCGCCTGGACGATCGCAAGAACTGAATGTTTGAGTCTTAACCCTCAGAGAAAGGCATGTTTAGAAAAAATACTCCACCGCCGTCTAAAACCCTACCAACCTACATCGCTCCCAACAGTGAGTTTCAAGGGACGCTCCACGTTGAGGGTGATCTTCTGGTCGATGGCATTATTCACGGCACGGTCGAAGTGCGGGGAGATATGCAGATTTCTGAAAGCGGGTTGATTGAAGGACCCGAAGTGCGGGCGAAAAACCTGACGGTGCATGGCGTTCTCAAAGCGCGAGTGCAGGTGGACGGCAAGCTGACGTTGAGCCGCACCGCTCGACTCGAAGGGGACGTGAACGCCAGCGCGCTCAGCGTTGAAGAAGGCGCATTCTACGTTGGCTATATCGAAACAGGCGAAACGAAGTCGCTGTCTGGTACGCGAGCCAGACCAGAACTGGCAGGTAGCGGTGATGCGTACAGCAGCACCCTGGACGGCTAAGTTTTGAGGCATTCTTTTTAGAGGGATATCGTGTTTCAGGCGATCGCGCTATCCCGAAGCGCGAGTCAGCAGCAATCTAACGGTACGATAAGACAGAGGTGCAGCCTAATGCATCGCCGATGCTGCTTTGCTTGAGCGTGGTGATGCTTAAGTTTAGACCCGTCTTAGCCGCAAGATGATCGATGCAAGCTTATGACGCTGACGCAGGTTTGGGGGGCGCTCTTAATTTTCGTGGTCTGTCCACTGCTAGGTGGATTGCCGTTGCTTGCCTGGATAATGGATGCGGTGACGCGACGTAACTTGGCGACACTGGGCACAGGCAACATCAGCGTTTCTGCTGCCTTCTATCACGGTGGAAAGGTTGCAGGCATCCTGGCTGTTTTGTCAGAAGCCTTGAAGGGCATCGCAGCCGTTTTGTTGGCGCGATCGTTTTTTCCCGCCGATCCAGCCTGGGAGTTAGTCGCGCTGATGGCACTGGTTGTGGGGCGCTACTGGTTTGGCAAAGGCGCAGGCACGACGAATGTGGTGTGGGGCTATGTGGTTCATGACCCGATCGCGGCTGGCTTTGTCTTCCTCATTAGCGGCATCAGTTTTACCATTCTGCGTGAACGGCAGCAGGGACGACTCAGCGTGTTGGTGGTTTTCCCCCTCATTACGGCGCTACGCCATCCCTCAAGCCATGACCTCATTGGAGCAGCAATTATCCTCTCCGTGCTGCTCGGCTGGATTTACACCAAAATTCCCGATGACCTGGACTTAGCTCCTGCATCAGCGCGCTCAGAGTCTCAATCAATGTTCAAATTCTTTCGGGGCGATCGCGCCATTCGCTCGTTGAATGATTCATTAGTGGCTGGTAAGGTTGGACAAAAAGCCGCTACCCTTTCACAGTTGAGGCGATCGGGCTATCCCGTGCCAATGGGCTGGGTGCTCAGTCCCGGTGACGATCCGGAGCCATTGCTGGAGTTGCTCAAGCCATCGCCCAAAGCACCGCTTATCGTACGATCGTCTGCTGTGGGAGAAGATTCGGAAACAGCATCGGCAGCAGGGCAGTACGAATCCATTCCTGGCATCGTCCGCCAGGAACAGTTGCTGCCTGCCATTTCCCGGTGTTTTGCTTCCTATAATCAGTCGAGCGCTGTGCAGTACCGCCGCGATCGCCACCTGCCCGATGCCATCATGTCGGTCTTGATTCAGCAGCAGGTACGGGGAGTCTTTTCAGGTGTTGCCTTTAGCCGCGATCCTGTGACGCGGCAGGGTGATGGGGTGGCGATCGAAGCCCTACCAGGCAGCGCCTCCCAGGTCGTCTCAGGGCAGGTCACGCCTGAGCGGTATGAGGTGCTTGTGCCTGCGATCGACTTCAACCCCGCAACGGTTCAAACCCCATCCAGTTGGGCGTTACCAGACGATCGGACGTTGACCGTTAATGGCAGTGGCACTTTACCAACGCGGCTCATTCAGCAAGTCGCTTTCCTCGCCAGACACTTAGAAGCCCAGAACCAGGGCACTCCCCAGGACATCGAGTGGAGCTTTGACGGTGAGCAACTCTGGCTTTTGCAAGCGCGACCGATTACGACGCTGCTGCCCATCTGGACGCGCAAGATTGCCGCTGAAGTCATTCCCGGTCTGATTCATCCCCTCACCTGGTCGATCAATCGTCCTCTGACCTGCGGCGTGTGGGGCGACCTCTTCACTCTGGTTCTGGGCAAACGCGCTCGTGGTCTAGACTTCAATGAGACTGCCACCCTCCACTATTCCTACGCCTACTTCAACGCCTCGCTGCTGGGGCAACTGTTTCGGCGCATGGGACTGCCGCCCGAAAGCCTGGAGTTTCTCACGCGAGGCGCAAAGTTCAGCAAACCACCTTTGACATCAACCCTCCGCAATGCACCCGGACTGTTGCGCTTAGCTGGTCGAGAACTGCAACTGCAAAAGGATTTTCGGCAAGACTATCGCCAACATTTTGCACCCGCACTGACAGAGTTTGCCCGTCAACCCGCCTCTGAACTTGAGGCAACCGACCTTTTGACGCGCATCGATCGCCTCCTCAACCTGCTGCAAACTGCCACCTACTACAGCATTCTGGCTCCTCTCAGCGCGGCTCTACGCAAAGGCATCTTTAAAGCTAAGGACGAACAGCTAGACAACAGCGATACGCCAGAAATTGCGGCGCTGCGATCGCTTCAGGCATTGGCGATAGAGGCGAGAGAAGTAATAGGAAGGGAGTTGGGAGTCGGGAGTCGGGAGTTGGGAGCAGAGGAGGCAGGGGAAGCAAGAAGCCAAAACTCTTCCACACCCTATACCAGTTCGGCTGAGCTAACGTCGAAGCCACACCCTATGCCCCTAACATTGCTGGCTCAAACTGCTGAGGGAAAGGCAATTTTGGCTCAGTTTGACGCGTTGTTGGAGCAATATGGCTACTTGAGTGAAGTGGGCACTGATATTGCCGTTCCAACCTGGAAAGAAGATCCGCAGCCTGTACGATCGCTCTTCGCCCAGTTTTGTCAAAATCCACCTGCGATCTCGCCTCAGATCGATCGTCCAACGGGCAAGATCAAGCAAGTCCAGCGTCGTTTAACGCTCAAAGGACAGGTGACGGAGGTGTACAGTCGCTTACTGGCAGAGCTGCGCTGGAGTTTTGTTGCCCTGGAAAAACATTGGTTGGAGTCGGGGGTGCTGGCACAGTCAGGAGATATCTTTTTCCTGGAGTGGGAGGAGATTCGAGAGAGAGGAGAGAGGGCTGAGGAGAGAGGGGTAAGGTTTCGGAAATTGGTGGAACAGCGTCGATCGCAGTTGGAAGCCGATCGTCAACTTCAGGCAGTCCCCTTTCTGGTTTACGGCAATGATCCACCTGCACCCATGATCAGTGCATACAACTGGCAGTCGTCGCAGCAATTACAGGGCATTGGCGCGAGTCCAGGACAGGTAGAAGGTATCGTCAAAGTGGTGCGGAGCTTAACAGAGTTACCGGAAATCAACAAAGAAACCATTCTCGTCGTGCCCTATACCGACTCTGGTTGGGCACCGCTGCTGGCGAGAGCGGGAGGACTGATTGCGGACGTTGGCGGTAGATTATCGCACGGGGCGATCGTCGCTCGTGAGTATCGCATCCCTGCTGTCATGGATATTCATAACGCGACTCAATTGCTACAAGACGGTCAGCGCGTCCGTATCGACGGTCAGCAAGGGACAGTGGAGGTTCTCTGAGCTATAAATAAGTAGCTGTAGAGAGAAAATGAGAAAGCATGGTAAACGCTTCTTTGAACTGGTCTAGCTTGCTCGGTATTACTTTGGTAATCCTGGGTTTATTCCTGATGGTAATGAGAGGACGACAATCTTCTCAACCGAGTCATTCCGGTCAGGATTTGCCTCTTGTTGTGAGCTACTTAATCGCTGGTTTTATTCTTCTCTTTCAGGGCTGGCAGCTTGATCCAATTCTTCAGTTCGCCCAATTGCTTTGGTTGGCTCTATTATCTACCGGGCTATCAAAGATTTTTCTTCCCGTTCCTAGTCTTCTTGGTCAGCGCGATCGCATCGGTGATTAGCAAGGAACTATAGAAATCTTGTAGAGAACCGACTTCTCTTACCTCTCCCTATTCACCTACTTCACGCAGACTATATTTACTAATTCATAGAGTGTCTACCAATACGCATTACCAACCTTTTTCTCGCAGGCTTTTCAGGTCTTGCTTAAGGTCATTTACATTGTAGTGAATGGTAATGCCGCAACTGGCAATTAAGCGTTGAAATTCAATTTGGTGCATCCCGGCGAGTTGACTGGCGCTGCCGAGGGTGATGCGTTCTTGTTGAAAGAGAGTAATGGCAAGCTCTTGTCGCTGATCTGCTTCAGTGAGTTGCAAATGGTCGGGTAGGTCGATCGTAATTTGCATCGCTAGGCTTCTCCAATCCTTACTCTATTTTCTCCGTGACTCCTTCAAGGTAGCCGATCACGCCTTTGCCCCAAGGTGTTTCTTCGGCAAAATGCTCACCCGCTTTGAGCAACCCTTTTTTGACCCCATTCCACTGACGTTTCAGGTTAAGGAAGTTCTGCCAGCGTTTGGGCTGAGTCTGCTTAATTTCTTGAAACTCAGCATTAATAATTACAGGCATTTGTGCTTCTGTTGCCTGGGGATATTTTTGCTGTAGGTCAATAATCGTTTGCTTGAACTCAGTCAGTGCTTCAGCTAGTTCAGGGTTTGCAGCATAGTTATGTTGAATGCCAACTTGATCACCGTGAATGGTGACATCACCTGTGTTGATAGTTCCAACTTGCTGAATCTGAAATGTAGGCTGATTTTTGGGTGTCTCTGGCATCGTAGTTTGCTTAATGGATTGAATTTGCGCTAACCAATGATGAACCCATGCGGGCGGAAACTCAGCAATCAGGCGGAAGGAGGCTTTGAATCAAGGCTTCAGTAACCGGAGAAAACCAGCCTGTTCAAAGTGCTGATCGGTCGTGAGTGCTGCTTGAAGTCCTAACTGCTGCATGACAACAAACGAAGTGCAGTCTACCAGCGACCATGCTTTATCGGGTCTATTTTTGCAGAGATCCCAGGCAGTCGCGTCCGTTGCCTCATCAATATGGATGAGTTGCACATAAGGAGCAGTTTTGACTGTATCAATGATTTGAAACAGCCTGTTCCGAGGCACCCGTAGAGGGCGATGAAGTAAGGCGACCAGTTCGGCGATGATGTAGTTGGTTGTGATGATTGAGTGTTTTTGCTGACGAGCATATGCGAAACACTGCATTGCCTGTGTATGTTGCGGTTCTGCCTCAACTAACAAGCAAGCCCAACCAGAGGTATCTGCAAACAGATTACTCAGCACCACGTAGCTCCTCATAAAGAGCCTGACCGATATAGTGGTCATGATTATCGGCTACATCTTTGATGTCGGTCTTGATCGAGCCAAACAGTTGCACGAGTGGATCATCCTGGTCTAGCTCTAGCTGGCTCACTGACTGCTCAAGCGATCGGAGGATCAGGTTTTCCAGAGAAAGATTGAGCTTTTTAGCCTGGGCTGCTAGTTTCAACTCTAAGTTTTCTGGAAGTTGGATGGTAAGTGGTTTAGCCATTTTGTGTTTTATTCTATGGGATGGAATTGACTTTTAATCTGGATTTTTGTGTCGGTTCGCTGCTATCCAGTCTTTCAGATTTTTTTAAGCAGCTTGGGCGTTAAATGACCTGGAAGGTTCTCTAGGTGGATGGCATTACAGCCAAATTTATGGGCAGCTTCATACCCATTACCATCTGTTCCTCTCCCTCCAAGTCCATCATAGAATCCGGTTGCAAATTTAATGGCAGCGGCATCGCCCACAGCATCCTGCATCCCGATCACGTAGGGAATCTGTTGAACAATGGCATTTGCCTGTACATCCGAGTAGCAAGCGTTCAGCACAACACATTCAATATGGTCGGCGCACAGTCCAAATAAATTTGCTAACGCTTCAGTACTAACTGGTACTGCCTGTCCGCTTTCATCTTCTAGCAGCAATCCTGCTGTACCAGTTCCATGCCCGCAAAAATGGACAATTTGAGGCTGGATATCAATCAACGCGCGACGCAAGTCATCAGTCCGAATTGCCCATCTTTGCTCTAATTTGAATTGATCACGCTTTTGAGATCGCCGTAACGCTTCATCAATCTCACGCACTTCTTTGTCCAGGCGAAGCCGCGCCGCATTCACAGGACTGGATGCCAGAATCAAAATTTTTTTCACAACTGGTGTAGAAGGTTCACGCTTTTCCTCATGTCTCCTGGACTCTTTCAGTTGATAATGTTCGCCAACTTGATTCTCAGTAGTGACATTACCAGTATTGAGAATACTAACAGATTCAATGTTGTAGGTAACTCCCTCCCTACACCCTACACCCGATACCCCACTCTCTTCTTTTACCACTGACTGAGCAATTTCGTAGTTGTAAAACTTACACCGCCCTTGGGTAGTTAGAATTATCCAGGAAAGCTGCTGGATATATCTTTCCTTTTGTAAATTCACCAAGTGCGGTAGCTTTTCTTCTAAAATATCAAGATGGCATCCGATCAGAACAAAAGCTATTCTGTTACAGAAGTATGGATCTAATGTGTATTGCTCTGGATTCTCTAAAGCATTCAAAAGCCAATTTAGAGTTTTGCGATCGGCGAACTCTGAGAGAAGATGAATAACTTCGTCTGATGACTCACCTCCCAAATCAGCTAAAGCTATGCATAAATCAGGCAAGGCTTCAAATTTATCGAGCTTAACAAGCTCGACAGCAGCAGCTTGCCATCCAACTGCTGGTTTTTCATGGAGTATATTCCATAGTGGCTCTTCTACTTTGAGCCTTGCTAAACCTTTAATTCCGTTAGTACGTGCATTCAAATAGCCTGCTGTTAAAGAAAGCATCAGCTCTGGAATTGCCTCTCGTCTATCAAATTCACTTAAAGAAAAAGCTGCTTCCCTGCGAACAAAAAGAGAATCATCATGCAAGGCTTTAAGTAAAGATGAAGTGGAAACCAATCTGCTAATTTTTCCTAAAGCTTTAGCAGAAGTGATGCGTATTCCTACTTGTTTATGATGCTTCATTGCATCAGCTAGTAAAGGAAGAGCTATTTCATGACCAAGGCTGCCTAAAACGACAGCGGCAGTCCAAGCAATATTCCAATCTTCGTGAGCCAAAAGCTTTTCTAGTTCATGAGTTTGATTGGTTTTACGTTCGATAAGTTGATTGCAAGCCTCTTGACGAAGCTCTGGTCTAGATTGACTAATCAGTTCAATCAATGTTCGATTTACTAATTCAGTATTCGATTTTTTGAGAATTTTAATAATTCTTACTTGGATCGATTCATCTTCCTCTCGTAATAGGATCTCAACCAGATTGGAAACGATTGAACTATACTCCTTAGTGTCCTCAAGCAGATTCAGTATTTGTTTTTTTTGATGGTTGTCTTGTGTGCTCTTTAACTGACCAATCAGTTCAGGGAGCATTGCTTCAGAGTCAAGCTTCATTAGTAAATCCGAAGCATCTGTAAACATGGTAAGTACGGTGTTAAAGCTTCCACCTACTGATAGTTTGCTGCGTAGAAACTCAATCGCATTTTGAGGTGCGACATAAGCAAGCGCTTCAACGTGTACTGTCCATACTTCACCCGTTCTATCAGAGCCTCCAAATACTTTTTGAGCAAGGAACTGAGAATCGATTTTCTCTAATCGCTCAGTTAATAAATCTATAGCTGCTTGGTCATCTGTCTTCCCTAGAAAAGCAGCAGCGGTTCGAGCTATATTGATGTCTGGGCTATCTAAGGTCTGAAGAAGCAAAGGAGTCATAGCTCTGATTGTGTCTTGCCCCAAAGTTCAACTTTTAACCACTCTGGCAGTTCTGCCTCAACAATGAATTGGTTAACTAACCTAATCGTTTTTTCCTGCAACGCTGGCTTCATTGCACCTGCCAATCTTGCGCCTAATTGCAAATCCACTTCCAAAGCTAATTGCGCCATGCGCACCGCTTGCGTTTCCTGCTCCATCAGTGCCGACATTAGCGCCAGTGCTTCCGTCCACTTCAAATAATTCAAATAGTTTCGCTTTAACTCGGTATCACTGAGATTAGGAAGCAGTCGCAGCAAGTATTCAGCAGCATAGTATTCCTGAAACAGTTGGTGGTGAAATTCAATCTCATCAGGATTGCTAGCAAACTGAAGTAGGTGAAATTCGAGTAGATCTTCGAGCCACTCTTTTGCGGCTTGAGCAGGAGCTTCGGTACGATTCGTAAGATAGGTTTCCAGAATCGTTTCGGCTTGAGCTTTGGGAATGGTTAACCAGGACGGCGTAGGCTTTAAGGGGTCGGTGTGCGGTTCTCCTTGCGTCATCACAAACGCGAGATGTTGGAGCAGTTCTGGTGCAAAGCGGCGCGAGTCTTCCGAAACTCTTCCTCGTAGCGGTTTGAATGTCTCGTAGCGTCGTGCAAATTCCTGGCGGAACAGTTCGCCACGATTTTGAGGAATCTGCCCATTGTTACTCTCTGCCACGACATCACACAGCATTTGTAGCAGCAGCGGTGTTTCTGCGAGTTCTCGCAAACGATCCTTAAGCTGCCGCAGTAGATTCTCTGCCTGCCCTGGTAGCCGCTTTTGGATAAACTCCCGCATCTGAAGCTCTGTCAGCGGCAACATTGCCAGCTTTTTCTCAATGCCCAGGTCTGCTCCTGCACCGAGTTCGCGTGTCGTGACAATTATCGGCACTGTGTGGAAGTCTTTATCCCGTCGAAACTCATCCAGCGCAACCCACGCTTCCGATGACGGCAATTCATTCAGACCATCAAACAGCAGCAGCAGTCGTCCTGCAAACAACAAGTCTTCGATGTCTTCCTGGCTCAAGCGCAGTCTTCGCAGTGCTTTCTGAATCCGCTTCAGCACAGAACCACTGCGACAATCGCGCAATTCGATGAGAACGGGAATCGTAAACGTGTCCTGTCCACTTGCCGTCGTTTCTAAAGCTGTTCGAGCGTCTTCCCACAGCAGGCGACGGAGTGCGGTTGATTTGCCAGAACCCGGTTTGCCAAACAGCAACGTCTGATGGTGTTCACGCACAGTCTGTCGTAGCCCTGCCAGTACCTCAAAGCGTTCTGGTTTCTGCGCTCTCGGTTGATATAGAGCGATCAAATCTTCCGAGTGTTTTTCAACAACTGTCTGCACTTTCAGCGGCAACTCTACCTGCGTCGGCGTATAGCGATCGCCCCAGTCCTCGTTAGTAGGATCGGGTAGTAGCGCTTTGAGGTAGGGCTGAAAGTCGATCGCATCCGCCATATGGAACCAGGTAGCAGAATTTCTCTCCTATCCTACGCATTAACGTTGGACACCTGCCACTGCTTTTCGCTTGGATGCATTAAAGGCGTATGCCCGATCGGGTTAAATGTATCGTCTGCGATCGCATCTGTCATAGAACACATTCAAATCGCAGCGTGACACATTACGAATGTTCTCAATGACATTGCGAATGTGGGCGATCACATTACGAATGTAGTGCCTGCAAATGCCAATTGCATAGAAAACATTCAAATTGCAGAGCGACACATTAAGAATGTTCTCGATGACAAGGCGATTGTATGCGGTCACATTACGAATGTATTGCCTGCAATTGCCAATTGTATAGAGAACATTCAAATTGCAGAGCGACACATTAAGAATGCTCTCGATGACAAGGCGATTGTATGTCGTCACATTGAGACTGTCACCCCTAACGAACGCCAATAGTGAGGCTGTATTCTCCCGTCACGCCCGACTGCTGCTTCTCAGGTACAAGCCGCACGCGGATGCGGTAGTCTCCACTCCGGCGCAGCACACCCGACCAGTTGCGGCTACCCGAATAGAGATTGTTATAGTTCGGGTCAAACACCTGCACCTGTAAATAAGGGCTGGTGCCGACGGTGCTCGTGATAAGCGTTTGACCCGCTCCAGCATTCACTAAATAGTCGCGCGCTTGCGTGCCCTGCACCTTGCCACCGACCGTTGCAGCAGAGGTGCCTGGTGCAAACGATACCCGTTGAGTCGAGCTGCCACCAGGGGTTCCACCCACACTCAACAAGTCGCCCCGAACCCAACCCCGTGCGCTGGAATTGGGAAACTCAACAAAATACCAGCGATACCCATCGGGTGCATTGGTTTGGTTGAGGATATTAACGCGATCGCCGCCCAACCCATAGTGTCGTACAGGCGCAGTGGTTGAAGGCGACTGCCGTACATTGATACGGCTACCCGGAGATCCTTGAAGCGTGCCTGTGTCTGCGAAGGCTGGCAGCACCGTCATAAAGGAGACGACCAGTGCTGTCATCAAGGCTGAACCGTACTTAAACTTCATCACAAAAACCTGCTGAGAAAGTGTGCTCAGAAAGATCTAAGCGCAGAAGCTCTCAAATGATGCACTTTTCCTTGATGGCTTTCTTTTAGGGCTGATGGTGCTCGTGCCAATGACGGGCAATATCAAGGCGGCGACAGAGCCAGACGCGATCGTGCGTCTGGACATAATCCAAAAATCTGGCTAACGAAGCAGCGCGACCGGGACGACCCACTAAGCGACAATGTAGCCCCACGCTCATCATTTTCGGTGCCGTGTCGCCTTCGGCATAAAGCACATCGAACGCATCGCGCAAGTAAGCAAAAAACTGATCGCCAGAGTTAAAGCCCTGAATGCTGGCGAAGCGCATATCGTTGTTGTCCAGCGTATAAGGAATGACGAGATGGGGCTTGCCATAGTCATGCACCCAATAGGGTAGGTCATCGCCGTAGCTGTCGGCATCATACAGAAAGTTGCCTTCCTCAGCGACCAGACGGCGCGTGTGTGGACTGGTTCTGCCTGTATACCAACCGAGGGGACGGCTGCCTGTGACTTGAGTGTGAAGGGCGATCGCCCTTTGCAAATGCTCTCGCTCAGCGGCTTCACCAAAGTACTTGTAGTCAATCCAGCGATAGCCGTGACTGGCAATTTCCCAATCCGCTTCGAGCATGGCAGCGACCGCTTCGGGGTTTCGCTCCAGCGCCATTGCCACACCGTAGACCGTGACGGGAATGCCGCGATCGGTGAACATGCGGTGCAGTCGCCAAAAGCCCGATCGACTGCCGTATTCGTAGCACGACTCCATGTTCATGTGGCGGATGCCGTGGAGGGACACCGCTCCCACAATTTCGGACAGGAACGTTTCAGACGCATCATCTCCATGCAAAATGCAGGTTTCGCCGCCTTCTTCGTAATTGATGACAAACTGCACGGCAACCCGCGCCTGCTGGTGCCATTTGGGATCGGGAGTATGGCGACCGTAGCCCACCATGTCGCGTGGATACTGTTCTGGCATGAAGTTTTTTTAGAATAGGTTAACGACTCACTCGCATGGAGTGCGCTTTGAAGGCGATCGCAATCAGCACTAAACTGCTGTAAGGCTCACAGCAACCAGTCTCAGGAATCTTTGATTCAGATTATCTTCTGCTGTCGTGAAGATAATGGCAAGATGGAAGTAACTCAAATTTCCCCAGAAAAACTATGGCTCTTACTGTTAAAGATCTGGAGAAGTTACAGGAGCAAATCCCTGACCATCGCTTGGAGTTGGTTGATGGAGAAATTATTGTCATGAGTCCATCAGGCTACGAGTCAGATGAAGTGGCATCTGAGTTTAGCGCCCAGCTACGAAACTGGGTCAGACCACGCAAATTAGGACGGGTGACGGGTTCTAGTGCTGGCTTCACGTTACCGAATGCGGACACTCGTGCGCCTGACGTTTCTTTTGTACAGGCAGAGCGGTTGCGTAAAAGTCCCCGCAGTTTTGCTCAGTTGGCTCCTGATTTAATGGTGGAAGTGAAATCTCCAACCGATAGTTTGACGAAGCTAAGGGAAAAGATTGACGCGTTTTTAAGCCTGGGTACGCGTGTGGGCATTCTCATTCATCCAGAGCAGCGATGGGTAGAGGTGCGACGATCGCTCCAGGAACCCCTTACCTTCCAGGACGGCGATACGTTGACCATTCCTGATTTGCTCCCTGGTTGGGAGGTACAAATAACAGACTTATGGTCGCCAGAGTTCGACTGAGTTTGGCTGTGTGCAATTGCGATCGATCGCTGCCCATCACCCCCGCCGCAGATAGCTTGTGCATCATAGCCGATCAACTCTCGGCGGTCGGCGTGCATGGGCGTTGTTAGACTGCGATCGTTATGTTTAGATCGCTTAAGTCTCAGAGAGAAATTGCGATAGGTGAGACGGCATTGATCGCTTGTGCACAAGCTGACCACTTGCGAGATACTCAAGCTCTTCAAGGGTTGACTGGCGACCTAGAGCTTTATTGCGATGGGGATGACGACCAAATTGGGTAAGTATATCTTGATGCCGGCGAGCCTGCGCTGCGGAGAACTCTAGTAATGCACGATACTCCTGTGGTGCCTCCTGCACAATGTCGTCCGCAAATTTAATTGCTAGTTCCAAGTTCCGAAGATCCTCAGAATGTCCCAACGGCAGGAAGAAGAAGGTCTTCTCCCAAGGGGTTTTAATCGCTTCATAGTGTCCCACATGGATGCCTTCAAGCACCAGTTTACAAGCCTTCGAGTCCTGTGCGGACGCTTGTGCTGTGTCTGGATAGATTGAGCGCGAGAATTGGTCGAGGACGAGAATTAGAGCTAGCCGAGATCGCGGCTGGTGAGACCAATCATCTAGTTCACCCCGTATAGCTTGTTCTAGTAGTGGTGAAAAATGCTCGATTATTTCAACGTTCCCCCCTCCGCGAAACCACCATTCCCACTGACAAACCATCGCTGCTTGATCGGGGCTTGGCTGGCTTGGAAACCAGAACCGAAGCACATCTTCGTATTTTTCGGTTATCAAAGTAAACCTACCTTAGCTCTGCCTCATCATTTAGTTGTCTTAATTGTCTGGCATCGTTTGGATGTCTAAATCACCTAATTGGGTATTTCGCGGAAAGTTTATCTGTCTAACGCTAGAGTCAGCATATGGTTAAGCCAACCGGGCGAGAGCGAAATCACCTCACACGGTCGCCCTTGCAGGCGAAGGAGCCGAGCCTCTACCACCAGTATCTTGAGAGCATAGATCAGGTACTTCAGGTACAACGGTCTGAGACCTGGCAGGGGGCTGCTGGGTCTTTTTTTAAGCGGGTGTAACCAGGGCTGTCAATCGCAACTGAGCAATCTGCATGATTTCGGATAGTGCCTGAGTTGCTTCCGCTTCAGATGTATTGTGCAAGCGTTGATCGAACGCGTCCAAGATGCTGGCTTTGGTGTGCTTTTTGACGACAATAATAAAAGGAAAGCCAAACTTCGCTTTGTATGCCTGGTTCAGCGTGTGAAAGCGATCGTATTCCTCTGGTGTTAGACGATCGAGTCCTGCACCTGCTTGCTCTTGCACCGAAGCCTCTGCCATCTTTGCTTTGCTGCCCAAATCTGGGTGAGCCTGAATCAAGGCTAATCGTTCCGCCTGAGTCATAACGCTGACCACATCCACCATTGCCTGATGCAAAGCAGCCACGTCGGTAAAGGGACGCTGGCTCCAGGCTTCGCGGGCGATCGCAGGCGTTGCTTCAAACACGGCTCCTACCGCTGCGACGAACTCATCCTGGGGCATCTGGTTTAGCTGCGCGATCGAAGAGGTCATGGGCTAAGAAGCATTGGCAAACTTGAACAGGTTTAACGGCTGCGTTTGAAGCGTGCGCTCTGGTAAGGCTAAGCCAAAGCCTTGTCCATAATCTACTCCTAATGTGCGACAAAACTCAATATCTTCAAACGTCTCCAGTCCTTCTGCCAGCACTTCAATCTGCAACTCATGCGCCGATCGCAGCAAACTTTTGAGCAAAACTTGCTTCAGCGAATGCTGTCCGCAACCTGACACCAAACGGCGATCGAGTTTAATTACATCTGGCTGAAATTCCATGAAATAGTGATCAGCAGAAACATTGCCGCAAAGATCATCAACCGCAAACCGAAAGCCCCATGCACGCAGACGGCTGATGATGCTGTGCAGCTCTGGGTTGTGAATAAGGGACTCGACCTCGGTTAACTCAAACACAATGCGGTGCGGCTGCAAACCCAAATCAATCACTTGCTGAATCGTTCGCTCGAACGCATTCGGGTCGTGGAGGATAGTATTTGGGAGAATGTTGATAAAGAACGTCGGTGCGCCTGCGTTGAGTGAGTGGTTTGCCGCATGGTGCGACCCTAACTGCGCGATCGCCTCAAGACAAACAGAGCGCGCTGCATCATCAAATTCCCGCAGCAAATGCAATGACAGTGCAGCGTCAATAAGCTGCTGCCCACTAAAGCAACGCCCTTCAGCACAGTGCGCCCGCGCGAGGCACTCATACGCAACGACATGCCCCTGTTGCAGATCAAAAATGGGCTGATATTTGAAGAAGAAGCTGCGTTTTGCCAGGACTTGCAAAAACCAGGCATACCGGGCTGACTCGGTGATGGTGTTGAGAGGCTGAGCGTCGAGAAACTCAATCAGAAGCGCTTTAGAATCTAACGGCGATCGCGTCATGCAGTAGCGCGAATATAGCTGACTCGCGTCTGAAAGCGTCTGACTCATCCACAAAAACGTCTCTGCAAGCTGACTACGGGTTATGACCAAGTAAAGGAGTTGCGGGACAAGCGGCAACGGCTGAAACCCAATCAAATTAAGATCATGAGCTGTTTTTAGATCATGGGGCTGCACAATCAGGGTGAGTGGATTTGTTAATGGAGTTTCAGGATGAATCAATGGAGTAGTCCTCGGCATCCTAACAATCAGCGGCAATATCGGACCCTGTACTCGATAAAGATAGCATGAAGCTAATACATGATACATACCGCTTTCCTTATCAAGAAACGGCAATAAAAGCTACAGCACAATCAATTAATTATCTAAGCGATTAGTACTAATTACAAAATACAACGTTGGCTATCACTGGCTATAGGTAGAATCTCAACGGGTGCCTGTCTTCCGCCCTTGCTCGACGACAAGCTAAGGAATGCAGCCCTCTTCTGGGGCTAAAAGCTCGATCGGGATGCTATTTTTTCTCAAAGGGTAGGCAAATCATGCTTGCATTCAGCCGTGCTGCTGTTGCCTCTGCATGATCGCGATCGACCACAAAAGCCTCTTAGGAACAAGAATTTAATCACCTCGGCGTTTTCCGTAGGGGCGCACGGCTGTGCGCCCCTACCTACGAACAATTTATCGGTTTTATTTAATCCACGATCCTTAGTATAGACCGCTGCAAAGTGGGCATACTAGCAACGTCAAAACGGACTGAGCCAATGGACTATCAACGCTTTATTCAACAGTTGCCCGACCTCTATCACAACTGGGGCAACGAATCAGTACAACCCAAAGCGCCCCAGTTTCAAGCGATTTTGCAGCATATCCAGGGTATGACGACTGCTAATGTGCTGCAACTGCTGAACTTTGCCGTTGCCTGTATGGAACCAGGCGAAGTGTACTGCGAAGTCGGGTGCTTTCAGGGATCAACGTTGACAGGCGCGTTGCTCAACCACCCCGATCACATGGCATACGCGATCGACAACTTTTCAGAGTTTGATTTTGACCACGAAAATCAGACCAAGCTGATGCAAAATCTGGCAGCATTTGGCTTAGATGAGCAGGTGTTTTTTTGCGACCAGGATTTCGAGGCATTCTTTGCCGATTTGCGATCGCTCGATACGACCGACCGCATTGGCGTTTACCTTTACGATGGTGCCCACGATTATCGATCGCAACTGATGGGCTTGCTGCTGGCAAAACCCTTTCTCGCCGATCGTGCCCTCATCATTGTGGATGACAGCAATTGGGATGCTGTGCAGCAAGCTAATTGGGATTTTATTGCTGCCCATCCACAGTGCCAACTGCTGCTAGATTTATCAACCCCTGCCAAAAGCTATGAGCAGATGTCCAGTTGTTCGTTTTGGAACGGGTTACAAATCCTGAGCTGGGATGCCCAAGCAATTAACGTGCCTTCCTGGACGACCCTACAACAAGTCCGCAAGCCAAGTTTGATCCACGCTATTTATGCCATTTCTCCGGTTGCCGTGGCATCGCTGACAGACATGGCAACTCTAGAGCGAGAAGCCTTAGCACTACGGGAGGCAGGGCAACTTCCAGAAGCCGAACAAGCGTTTAAGGCGCTGTTGCAGCAGGATGATCAGCAAGCAGACTGCTGGCATGGGCTGGGGCTAACCTACTATCGGATGGCGCGTTACGACGATGCGTTCAAGGCGCTATCACAAGCGATCGCCCTTCAACCGACGATCGCCGCCTATCACTACAGTCTCGGCATGGTGCTCGAAAAAATGGGTGACATCGCTGCGGCTGCCCAAACCTATCAGCAAGCGATCGCGCTCGATGCAACGTGCATTGATGCCTATAACAATCTAGGGAATCTGATCCTTGAACACGGCGATGCTCATCAGGCAGAGTTGCACTACCGACAGGCAATTGCCCTCCAGCCTACTCACGCGGGCACGTATCTCAATCTAGGCAACGCGTTGCTAGCGCAGCATGAGATGGAGGGGGCGATCGCCACTTACCAAACCGCGCTTCAACTTAGTCCTGACGACACAGACGTGCTTGAGAATCTGTCTTTTGCCAACCAATTAAAGCAAGACCCAACGCAAGCAGCTCTCTTTTTCGGTAATCGCTTGTATCAACAGCAAAAATACGAGGCGGCTCTGGAACACTACCAAAGGGTTGCCACCGCTCAGGCAGATGATGTGAGTTTTTACCAATCGTTGGCAACCTGTTACAAAAATGTTGATCAACCAGAGGCGGCGATCGCTGCCTATCGCCAGGGAGTAAGCCAGTATCCAAACGAACCAGGTCTCTACCTTGCGTTGATGCTAGAGCTACAAAATGTGGGCAAACTGCAAGAAGCGATTCAAGTTGCTGCTGAAGCAACGCAATTGTTTCCCAACAACATTGCTTTAAAGATTGAGAACCAGCGCTTGCTGCCCCTAATTTACCAAACGCCTGACGAAATTTCGGTACATCGTCAGCGCTACACGCAAGCACTGGCTACGTTAGTACAACAGACTGAGCTGGTAACAGCCGAGCATTATAAAACGGCTTTAGAGGGTGTTGGACAAAGCACTAGCTTTTTGTTGTCGTATCAGGGACACAATGACCTTGAACTGCAAAAACAGTACGGGGAGTTTGTGCATCAAGTTATGACTGCCAACTATCCTCAGTGGAGCCGATCTCTGCCGCTAGCGCCACTTGAACCAGGTGAGAAAATTCGTGTGGGCTACGTTTCGGGCTGCTTATGGGAGCATACGGTTGGCAAGCTTATGCTTGGCTGGTTGCGACACCACAATTCAGATCTTTTTGAGCTTTACACTTACAATGTCCGAGATTGTTACGATAAACTCACTCAAGAATATCGTGCTTATAGCGATATTTTCTATCAGATTCCTCAAGACTTAGAGACGATTTGCGAACAGATTAGAGCGAATCAACTGCACATTTTAGTCTTTTTTGATCTGGGTATGCAGGGACTCATGACCCAATTAGCAGGGCTGCGGTTAGCACCCATCCAATGTTCTACCTGGGGACATCCAATTACGTCTGGATTACCAACAGTTGACTACTTTTTATCCAGCGCTTTGATGGAGCCAGAAAAGGCTCAGGCACACTACTCTGAAACCTTAGTTTGCCTGCCAAAGCTTGGCATTTCCTATGCACAGCCAGTCATACCAGAACCCACGAAAACGCGGGCTGATTTTGGGCTGCGTGAGGATGCGGTTGTGTATTTAGCGTGTCAATTGTTGTGCAAGCTGTTGCCACAGCATGACTATCTTTTCGCGGCGATCGCCCGTCAAGTGCCAAACGCTCAGTTTGTCTTTATCGCACGCCCCTCCAGTGCGTATGTGCTGGAGCAGTTTAACCAGCGACTTCAACGCGCCTTTGCCAACGTTGGACTCGATAGCGACCATTATTGCGTCATGTTGCCACCCCAATCTCAGACAAGCTACTGGGACTTAAACCAGCGATCGGACATCTTTTTAGATAGTCTCGGCTGGTCGGGTGGGCATACCACGCTGGAGGCGATCGCCTGCAATCTCCCCGTTGTGACCTGTCCCGGTGCCTTTATGCGGGGTCGCCACTCCTACGGCATTCTTCAAGCGCTAGGCGTGACGGAGACGATCGCTCAAACCGAGGCAGGCTATATTGAAATCGCCGTTCGTTTAGGGCAGGAGCCGCACTGGAGAGAGCAGCTAGTCGCACAAACGCGCGATCGCCACGCCCAGTTATATGACGATCGTGCCTGCATTGACGCACTAGAAGCGTTCTATCAACAAGCTGTGAAGGGCAGGACTAAGAGAACTGCAAAGAATGATTGATCCTGCGCTAATGGAACATCGTGAACCTGAAGCACCCGCATGAGTCCAGTCAACCTCATCCAGCTAACCGATAGTCTCAAATCGCTGTAGATCAAAACGGCTCAAAAGCTGAAAGGCAGTGACCGAAGGCAATTTATGGCGGAAGTGGTGCAAGGATTGGGCCTCGGTGGACAAACCCTAGCAGCACGAGCAGTGGGATGGCATCGACGCACCATCCGCCAAGGGAGGCAGGCGTTGCGCAGTGGACAACCGATTGTCGATGGGTATGAGCGCAGTGGACGCCAGCGCATTGCGCTCAAACTGCCCCATTTGTTAGCCGCCCTTCGAGCCCTCGTAGACCCGCAGACGCAACCCGACCCCAGTTTCCAAAGTACGCGCTTGGCTAGTCGGATCAGTGCGGCTGCGGTGCGTCGTCAACGGCTTGCGCCAAAAGGCTACCAGGAGGAGCAACTGCCCAGTACCGAAACGATTCGCTGTCGCTTAAACGCGATGGGCTAGACCTTGAAACGGGTGGTCAAGGCGACACCCCAAAAGCGGCTGCCTGAAACCGATGCGATTTTTGCACCAAGCCATCCAGTGCAGCCACAAGCCGATGCGGACCCGCAGACCTGACGTCTTTCGATTGATGCTAAAGTCGCGCTCCAGGTCAGGGCGTTTGACCAAGGGGGGCAAACTCGAATGCCGACCGTAGCGCTAGACCATGATTTTGAGGCCACAAGCACCCTGACCCCTTATGGCATTTTTCTGCCCGCAGGCCATCCACTGTCTTTGTTCTTTGTCTGCTCCAAATTGACCGCCGATTGGAGCGTGGACTTGATGGCGCTGTGGTGGGAACAGGTCAAAGACCAGTTTTCCCACAGGCGCACCTTGGTGCTTAATCAGGACCATGGCCCGGAAACCCCTTCCCGTCGCACTCAGTTCATGTCGCGCCTCGTCGCCTTGGCCCACCGACCCCACCTGAAGCTCCCATGAGCTTATGATCCCCCGTCTCACAGCAAGTACAATCCGGTAGAACGCACCTTTGGTTGGTGAGAGCAGCACTGGAATGGCCGTTTACTGGAGCCGGTGGAGACAGTGCTGCACTTGGCCAAAACCCTGACTTTTAAGGGTCGTCATCCAGGGGTCAAATTGGTTGAGAAGGGGTATAAAACTGGGGTGAAGCTGACCCAGCAGGCAATGACTGAGCTAGAGCAACAGATTCAGCGACTGCCCAACTTGCCAAAGTGGTTTAGGGCAATGATGGCTAAACCAAGTTGACCATTGGCTCATCTTTCTCATGGAGTTCTCTTAATCCTCCGTCCCTCAAGCCCCTGCTGCCAGAGCTACTTTGTAGCGTTCGCTGACAGCCTTCCAATTAACGACATTCCACCAGGCTTGCAAGTAGTCTGCACGGCGATTTTGATACAGGAGGTAATAGGCATGTTCCCAAACATCGTTGCCCATAATGGGATACAACCCTTCCATCAGCGGATTATCTTGATTGGCGGTGCTGGTGATTTGGAGTTTACCCTCTTTAGTTCGCACTAGCCAAGCCCAACCGCTGCCAAAGCGCTTAGTGCCTGCTTCATTGAACTGCTTTTTGAACTCGGTAAAACTGCCAAAGTTTTTTTGAATGGCGGTAGCAAGCTCTCCCGTGGGTTCGCCGCCTGCCTTGGGTCCCATAATTTCCCAGAACATGGTGTGGTTGATATGCCCACCACCATTGTTGCGGACAGTGGTACGCGCAGCTTCCGGCAAACTATTAAGGTTGCGAATCAGATCCTCGGCGGTTTTACCTTTAAGTTCAGGATATTCTTCGACGGCACCGTTCAGGCTTTTGACGTAGGCAGCGTGGTGTTTATCATGATGGAACTGCATGGTGCGCTCGTCGATGTGCGGTTCCAAGGCATTGTAGGCGTAGGGGAGGGGGGGCAACGTAAAAGCGGCTGGTGTGGTTGGCTTGTCGGTAGGCTCGGCTGCCCAAACTAGGCGAGGCGCGTAGAGGCTGGCGGCGATCGCACCTGTGCCTGCACCTAACAAGCCCAAAAAGTGGCGACGATTCAATGTCATAGCGGTCGATCCTCATACTCTGAGCATTGCCTTGAATTATCGATGCTCAAAGCGGTTGTGTCATGACTACAGCGACACAGGTTTAAGCACTGATTCGTAAAGTCAGTTGGAGGCGATACGATCAACTATCGGACTGGGTGCTCAGGATCAGGCATCAGCACCCTTCCAAGCGCAGAGGGATGAGTTGAAGCGGCATGACCGTTGCCATTCTGAGCAGCAATGTCTGCATGGCGGCGTTTGCTGGCACCGTGCAGCAGGCGACCAAAGAGGAGTGCCTTGAACCAGTCAATGTAGGTGAAAATGGCGGGCACAGCGACTAAGGTAAGCAGCGTAGAGGTCATCAAGCCACCAATCACCGCGATCGCCATCGGGCTTCGCACTTCCGATCCAGCGCCAATGCCCAGCGCGATCGGGAGCATACCAGCAATCATGGCGATCGTGGTCATCAAAATGGGACGCAAACGGGCAACGCCAGAGTCGAGAACGGCACTGAACAAGGGCTTGACTTCGCGCTGATTAATCAGCGCATAATCGACGAGCAGGATGGAGTTTTTTGTCACCAAGCCCAGCAGCAGCACAATACCAATAAGCGCGTACAGACCCAGTTCTTTTGGGGTAATTAGCAGCCCCATAAGCGCGCCACCGAGCGAAAACGGGAGGGCAACCATAATGGTTAGGGGATGTAAGAAGTCGCCAAAGAGCAGCACCAAGACTGCGTAGATGAACAGCACTGCCGCACCCAAGGCTGTCCCTACGTTGGTGAAGAGTGCCTGCATAATTTTAGCGTTGCCGAATTTCTCCTGCTTTACGTTAGGTGGCAGGTTTTTGAGGGCGGGCAGGTTGTTTACCTTTTCCAGAGCGTCGCCCAAGGCTGAACCTTGCAGGTTTGCTTCGATCGAGATTTTGCGCGATCGGTTGTAGCGATCGACCTGCGACGGTCCATTGCCAAAGCTGATATCTGTCACACTTTGAAGTGGAATCAGCGCACCGCTTTGATTCTGCACTTGCAGGTTGCGAATGGTGTCGATGTTATTGCGCTCTTTGGGGTCAAGCTGCACGCGGATTGGAATCTGGCGATCGGGCAGGTCAAATTTCGCCAGGTTTGCGTCAAAAGCACCCAGGGTAGCCAGGTTTGCAGTACGGGCGACCATCTGAACGGTAACACCCTGATCGGCTGCCTGCTGCGGTTTGGGACGGATCAAAATCTCTGGCTTCACGAGGCTGGCGCTGGAGGCAACTTCAACCAAGCCGGGCACCTGACGCATCTGTGTTTCCAAACTTTCGGCAACGCGCGTCAAGGCAGCGGCATCTTCACTTTTGAGGACGATCGCCAGTTCTTTGGAGCCACTAAAGCCATTCCCCTCAAAACTAAGGCGAACGCCTGGAATCTGACGAAATAACGGACGTACTTCATTTTCAAAGGCGGTACGAGAAATTTTGCGCCCTTCGCCTTTGCACCGCGGCAATTTTGCTTTGCACGTCTGCCTGAGCACTGGTAATCGTTGCCTGAGCGACACCGATCGCTTCACGAGCAGTTTTGGCAGCGGTGGCGTAAGCATCCAAAGCCTGTTGCGACATGGCACCCGATCGCGCCAGGTCTTGATAACGTCTCAGATTGCTTTCTGCTTACGCCAGAGTTGCTGTTTCTTGACCAAGAGTTGCCTGCTTTTGGCGGACGATGGTTATTAAATTCTTGTTCCTTAGGATCGTGGATTAAATAAAACCGACAAATTTTTCGTAGGTAGGGGCGCACAGCGTGCGCCCCTACGGAAAACGCCGAGGTGATTAAATTCTTGTTCCTTAGTGACTGAAGTCATCTCTTATCTGGTTGTCCTGCAAAAGATGGGGTGGTAAAAACGGCGCTCACTCATTCCACTCGTCGGAGCAACACGCCCAGAAGCGCCATCCCAACCTCTAGGGTTTTGCAGCCAACCTCATCAAACAAAATGACCACTTTATCGCCTTCATAGCGCATGACTGTGCCTTCACCCCAGCTTTTGTGCTTCAAGCGGATACGGTTCTAGCCGATCATCCTTCTCCGTTGCGATGCCAGCTTTGCAGTTGTCACAAGTACCGCACGGTGAGTCAATTTTTTCGCCAAAGTAGTTCAGCAGGTATGCGCGCCGACAGTGACGTACTTCAGCATAACCGCGCATCATTTCCAGTCGCGATCGCTCAAACTGCTGCTGTTTATCTGCTTTTAAGTAGTCCAACAGAATTATTTTCACACTAGCTTCGCGACAATCCAGCCTTTCAGCTACTTTTTTGTGTAATTGATTTCGTTTAACTACTTATTACCCGCTTGATCAACGCGTCCTGCTCCTCTCTGTCATCCTCAAACCGCTCTACACCCAACCAGATGTTTGGGCGATCGAACCCTTGCACAATCACATGAGCCTCGTTCATGCCCAATTGCTCCAAAATCCCTTGCCGCACAGGAGGCGATGCCGTAGCAGTGAGTGCTAGAACGGTGGGATGATCCAGGGCTTCAATCACCGCTCCCAACCGTCGGTAATCGGGACGAAAGTCATGTCCCCATTCGCTGATGCAGTGTGCCTCATCGACTACAAACAGCGATGGTTTGGCTGCCTGGAGGTGCTCCAATGTTTTTGGGGCAATAAAGCAAAGCAAAGAGCGCTGTTTGCCTTACTCTTCCTCTCGCCGCTCGGTGTAATCTTCTGAGGATGTTGGTTCCAGTTCCCAACGGCGAGCATCCCGCTCTTCTAGCATGTCATTGGTGCGGAGGAAGGAGCGATCGTTCATTTCCAGTCCCACAGCCGCGCCGAGTTCATCGACAATATCCATGTCAGGTGTAGAAACGGTACCACCGACTGATTCATCACCATCTGTCGCTGCTTGCTCATAGTTAGCATCAATGTCGCCCCCGGTGAGGGTTGCATCGGCTTCATTGAATTCACGCTGGCGATCGCGCATTGTTCGTCCGCCCGCTACGTATCCTGGCAGTTCCTGTACGCCCGTACCATAGGACTCTGTAATGGCTTGTGGCAAATCGCCCAAATCCTCTTCCTCAAGGTCTTCCGGGTCAACATCAGGGATCAGATCTAAGGCATCGTTGGTCTGCAAATCCAGGTTTCTGTCATCAGCCATCGTCATGAGAAGGGACTCCTCTGCAAGCTTTGTTCATGCAGCTTAGCCAACTGATCGTGCCTCAAAATCCCCACATGGGCAGAAGTAGACACATTACCCGCACCATCCCGACGGAAGGCGGACGATCAGACACGATGGGAGGTGTTGTAAAAACGGACTCTCAAGCCATCTTTGGGGCGGCGAGTCGGAATTAAAACAGGCTCCAGGCTCTGTTTGGGTAGGAGTTCCCAGGTATAGCCGCGCAAGAGATGGGCAAGGACTAACTTCATCTCCAGTTTGGCGAATGCCATGCCAATGCAAATCCGGGAACCACCCCCAAAACCAATCAGGCTGAAGGGCTTTTGCTTGGCTTCCTGTCGATCGGGACTGAAGCGATCGGGGTCAAAGCGATCGGGCTGCGGATAAATACTGGCTTGCCGATGAGTGAGGAGGATGGAATATTGCAATAACCAGCCTGCTGGAACGTGGAACCCATTAAACTCGAAGGGCTTGATAACGCCACGAAACCCACCCGCGATCGGAGGATGCAAGCGCTCAATTTCAGTCAAGACCTGGTCAAGGTAGGGCATTTTGCCGATCTGCTCCAGGTTCAGCGCTCCGTGTGCGGCTAGCTGTTGCTGTTCTTCCCTGGCTCGTTGAAGGATTTCAGAATGTTGCGCCAGTTCCAGGCAGATCCAGGTCAGCATGGCGGTTGTGGTTTCATGTCCGGCAAACAGCAGCAACATTGCCTGCGCCCGAATTTCTGTCAAACTCAAACGGTTGCCCTCTTCATCCTGAGCTTGAATCAACAGGCTGAGTGCATCATCAGTCGGATTTTGCTGGCGTTGCTGAATGACACCCGTGAGGTGATCCAACAACTGATTCCGAGCTGCGATCGCACGTCTCATTCCTAACCCAAAGAGCCCATTGGTTAACGTGGTGAAAAGACGGCTCAGTCGGGCTGTGTCGTCTCCTGGTGGCGTGCCCAGAAAAATCTGGCTAGCAATATCGAAGGTTAGCTGCTTGAACTCGTCATACCACACAAACTCCTGCTGCTGCGCCCATTTAGCCAAGTAGCTTTGGGTAATCTGTTCCATCGTTGCCACGTATCTGGCTAACGCTGGTCCGTGAAACGCAGGCATCATCAGTCGTCGATTGCGCCGATGCTCATCGCCCTCTTGCAAAAACAGCGATCGCCCCAGCAGCAGCTTAAACGATTCCGGCCAACCGTCCTGCCAGGAGAAGTGATCCATGTGGCTAGACAGTACGAACTCTGCCGCCTCTGACCCAATCATAAAGACAGCCGGTCTACCCAAGAGGCGCGTTTTGAAAATGTCACCGTAGCGCTTATGCCGCTTTTCAGCAAAGTTGGGATCGAACAACAGTTGTAGGGTTTCACCAATGACAGGGAGTCCCGTTTTGCCAGGAGGAAGGGGAGGAGGCATGGGAGGGGAAATAGGAGATAAACTGGGAGTAGACCGAAGCGATTGGCTTCATTATAGGGAGTTCAACTAGAGAACAGGGAGTTCAACTAGAGAGCGCCGATCGCGGTGTGGTCACTCAACCGCTTTGGGGCACACTAAATCCGGCTCTTGTGTGATGTCGTCATGAAGCCGACGGCATTGATCGGCTCGTGCTGGAAGTTACTAGCCGCCAAACCATTCAACAGGTCATTCAACAGGTTCTATGTTTCGTCTTAACCAACGTGCTTTCGACCTTCTTAAAGCTGAAATTTTGCGCTGTAGCGCCGATGACATAGCCGGACGGACACAGCGAGATATTGCTCTGCGGCGGTTAGAGCGGTTTCAGGCTCAAACGGGCGCTCCGTTGACGTTAGCAGCATTGCGAGAGGCGATCGTCGATCTGTTTCCCAACTTTAGCGAAACCGTTTTGAAGGCTGCTGCGCGTGCCAACTGTCCCTCTCCAACTGGAAATCGGGTTCGTCTGGCATCGGCGGTTTTAGTTGGCATCGCGGGGCTTGCGGGAGGCCTTTGGGTGCTGAACTTGCCCTATCCACCGATTCGTTGGACGGTGGCGCGAGTGGCTCCGATCGTGCTGCTGCCCAGCTTCATCAGCATGGACCAAAACTATCGACAGGCGATCGCCGCTACCGTACAGGCAGATCAGTTGGTGAATCAAGCAACCAGCGCCGCCGATCTAGAACTGGGCACCACCAAAGTTAAAACCGCTCAGAAGAGCCTGGATGCTCTGCCTGTTTGGTTTCTAGGCTATTATCCACAGGCATACTGCGGTCTGTTTCAATGTACTTGGCGCTTCACCGTGGATGAGTTTCAGGGTGCCCGCAAAGACGTTGCGCGGATGGATGCCAAGCTGTTTCAGGAAAATAATGCCCAGACGCAGCTCAACCAGGCAGATCAGTTACTTGGCAAGGCGAAACAGCAGTACCAGGAAGCGCCTAATGCAATCTCAAAGCAGTCCGCGATCGCTCAGTGGCAGCAGGCGATCGATCAGCTTCACCAAATTCCTGACCAGACGCTTGCAGATCGTATGGCACGACCGAGGTTAGCTGCCTCTGAGCGCGATTTCCAGCAGATTTCCGGTTTGGCAGTTGGTAACGTTCAAGCGGGCAACTTGATTGGGGCGGCCAGGATTTTTGCTCAAACCGCTCAACAGCTTAATTTAAAGGTTCCTCATGCTGAGGTTGAGTGGGAGGAAAATCAAAAGCAGTGGGCAACCGCGATCGATCGTCTAGAAAAAATTGACTTCAAAGATCCTAACTATCAGCAAGCCCAAACATTGCTAGCGAGCTATACCCAGAGCCTCAGCAATGTCCAGATTCGGCTCAAGACGGAGCAAGGGTCTGCACAAGCCTTTGAGGAAGCGCAGCGGTTACGAGACAATTTATTTGACTCCATTCCAGCAGACGCAAAAGCGCTAAATGCATCACAAACGAGACAGCTTCGAGTGATCGCGGATCGGCTAGAGACCATCAAGCCCAACACCACGGTCTATGCCAAAGCTCAGGTGATGTTGAAAGCGGCTAAAAGTCGGTTGAAGTGAGAAGCCAGCTTGGGCGTTTATTTCACGTCCACGCCCAGATCGATCGGCAACGGTTCTGCTAATGTTTGATGGGCATTTGCCAGGATGGCGGTGAAGTAACGCTGAAGGCGATCGCGCATGTCAGGGTTAAAGCCATAAAGCTGGTTGCCCTCCCTCAAGAACAGCGGTTTTGCCGTCAACGCCTGGTAATCAGGGTTTTGTTGCGCTTTCGGTGTGAGCATGGCAGCAGTTTGAGAGGGCAACAGTCCTTCGGGTAGGTGCCCTTCTAGAAGACTGAGGATTTGGCGCTGGCAAAAATTGGTGTTGACACCTTGATTTTCTAGCAGTTGCAGGATGCGTCCGACCGAAAGCGACTCCTTTGGCAAGATCCGTACCAGTTCATGTAGCAAGAAGTAATCGCTGTACTGATGGCGCACTGAATCCAACATCTGTGGGTAGAGTGGCAAGGTCGCCAAGCCACGGGCAATCTTATTGGGTTCTGAAGCGTCACTCTCTTGAATCAAGCGCATGTTGGGCAGTTTTTGCTTGAGCCAGTAGACGATCGCGGGCAGTGCTGTTGTTTTACCAGTGCAAATGACCTGTTGGACTGCCTGTACCGCAATGCCACTTTGGTTAAGCAGCACATTCAGCTCTCGATTGAGCTGCTGGAGGTAAGGCACCATCACGCGGCTGTGCAAATCTTGTTGGCTGACTGTCCACTGTTGGTCGTTGAGCTTAAAGGTTGCTGTATCTTGCTGCTGCAATGCCAGTTTGAGCTGTCTGGCAGCATTCAGCAAATGCCGTCCCAAAGCACTACTGCGTAACCGTTGCTGCAACCGATCGCGAGCCGCCTGATCAGGTTCTCCAGGGAGTGGCAAGTCCAGGCTTTGTAGATCCAGGCGTTCCCAGTTCCAGGCGGAGGGATACAGAATTTGGCAAATGATATCCTGATCGATCGCGTCGCCTGCATAGGCAAGACTGCGTAAGTAGCCGTGTTCGCGGGTCAGCAGCGTGCGATCGTGGGGAACATCCACCAACAAAAGCTCGGTGGTCGTGGCACCTGCACTCACAACTAGGGTGCCTCCTTGCAGCGACTCATGAGGGCTACTGTGGGAGACAGCAACAGAAGACATTTGGGGCTGGTTGATCGAGCGGAGCGGTTGGGGTGAGGTGGCAAGCAGTGCCGCGATCGCCTCTTCCACAAAGTAAATCTGCTCGGCACGAGCCACTAAACCTGTTGCCAGTAAAGCTTCTCGGAGATTAAAGCAGTAAGTATCTGACCATCCCGTGGGGCACCCAATGACAAGGCTGTGGATGTGAGCGATCGCCGCTTGAAACGCCTCCAGCGACAGGGTTGGTGTGGTACTTGCTAAGCCAGCCACTTTGCCCTGCAAGGTGCCCAGGAGTGCCACCAGTGCTTGCTGGAACCAGCGTAGAGCCAGCTCTTGTTGATCAGACCACTGGAGGGTCGGTTCCCATTGCTGGGTTTGTTCCTGCAAGTAAAGTACGCCAGCCTTAAAGTAAGGCTTAAAATTGCTCAAGAGTAGACCAATGGGCGCTTTTGGCTGCTCGACAGCGATAAATTCGGACTCCAGTGCCTGATAGCCCAACGCTGTTGGGGGTTCGGGTGTGTGCTGTAGCTGTTGGGCAGAGAGGTAGGCGATCGCAGGCAACCCAGATAAGGGTGGCTGATCAGGGGTTTCCGTCTCTTGCCAAACGATGGAATAGATTTGCCCAGTGTGAGCATTCAGCAAAGCAGCGGCGATCTCGGTTGTACCAACATCGAGACCTAGACACCAGGCGGAGTCTGCCGTACTGCTGCTGCTCGGTGGCTCGACCGCAACGATGGCGCTTTCCGGTGCAGCCGTGGATGCGATCGGTGGCACCACTGGCAGCTCAGGCTGGTCAGTGAGCGCCACAGGCTCTAGACGGGTGCTGGTTAACTCATCCCCTTTTTTTTTTCGGGATCTTGAGTTTCCGTCTCACTAGGGGGAAACTCTGGCTCGCCAAAGGAACCCATTAGACTTGCGAATGCCTGCTCTAAGGTGGATGGTTCAGTCGCTGATGCGGATGGTGATGGCGCAGTTGGATTTGTCACTGCATTCCCAGAGGGGGTTTCTACGAACAAATTGCCCACTTGCTCCAGGGTGAAAGGCGCAGGCGGTGGCTCTGAACTTTGCGGCACTGATGTCGTAGCACTCACCGTCGATCGCTCATCCAATGATCGCTCATCCAAAACAGGGCTTGTTTCAGACGGCATTTCCATGAATAGGTCACCCACTTGTTCAAAGGTAAAGGGTGTAGTGCCTAGCTCTGGTGATGGTTCTGGAGCCGGAGCCAGCATCCCCTCTAGATTGAACGGATCAGCAGGCGAATTAGCAGATGGCGCTTCCACATTTGCAGATGGCACTTCAAGGTCTGCGGACGGCACTTCTGCTTGTGTAGACGGCACCGCCACAAAAAGACTATCCACTGGCTCTAGATTGAAAGCAAAAACTGGCTCAGACGGCTTGGGTGGTAGTGCTGTAGCTGCCACTTCAGGCACGACTGGAAGGCTAGCAGCAACGGGTAGCACATCGGCAAACAGGTCTTCTCCAACTTCAAACGTGAACGGTAGCGGCTGGTCTGCTGGTTCCGAAACCGCTGGCACGTCGCCAAAGAGGTCGTCCATCCCTTCCAGGGTAAAGGGCAACGGCTGATTGGTTGGAGTCGCTACCGATGGCAACGGTGCAGTGCTAGTTGAAGGATCGTCGAATAGATCATTCATTCCCTCCAGCGTAAAGGCAGCGGATGACTCTGCCTGAGCTGGGAGCGGCGGCGAAGCTGGAGTGACCGGGGGCACTATGGGGGTGTTTGCAAATAGATCATCCATGCCCTCTAGAATGAACGCTTCAGGTGGCTCTGCGGCGATCGCACGCTGTTCAGGCTCAAAGGATGTTTGCGTCGAATCCGTGATCGGCAACGCGCCAGCCGCCTCATCAAGCGAGGCATTCCAGTCGGCTAGTGACATCGGTTCGCTGAGGGGTTCAGTCTCATGCAGTGCGTCTGGGAAAAGCGCTGGCGCATCAGTTCCAGCAGCGTCATAGGGCAAGATAGAGGGATCGCCGATCGCGTCCTCTAAACTAAAAAGATCTTCGCTCAGTCGGCTCAAGGTACTTTCGTCCAGCCACAATTCGGCTTCAGGCTCAGCGATCGTTTCTTGGATGGGCAGCAGGTCTTCTCCAGGAGACGCAGGAGTGTAGCGATCGTCCTCTAGACGATCGTCTGCCGGATCAGCAGGCAGAATCTGATCGCTGGTGTCACCGACAGGAGTGAGCGTTTGAGCAGCACTGGTGGGCGGACTGACTGGAGGCTGGCTGAGCCTCTCTGCTGGTGCCGTCGGTGCGGCGGTCGGTGGTTCTACAGGTAGCCCATCAGCCAGATCAGGCTCGCCAAACAAATCTGTGAGAGTGGCAATTTCATCCAAATTGGTCAGTGGCTCAGCACTGAAGGCTGTGGCTGCTAACACCTCCGAGCTAGTATCCGCGTCCGGGCTTTGCTGTGCGACAGGAGCCTTTGTTGCATCGGTTGGGAGACTGGAAGGCGCATCGATCAGATTTAGAGCGCGATCGCCCGTTGCCGCAGGTTCACCGACACCTAACAGGTCGTCCAGCTCACCGAACAGATCATCGTCAGCGGGAAGTAGCTCCGGTTCGACTAAATCGATGTCAGCGTCTTCAAAATCCCAACCGTTCAGTAGCTCGTCTTCCAGTAACGCTGCCGGAATGTCTGGCTCTGCTGCCTGGTCTACCAACGGTTTTGACAGCAAATCCCAGCCGAGGGTAGGGTCAACACCCACAGACACGGCTGGTGCAACAATGGCTGATGCAGCCAGAGTGCCAACAGGTGCCTGCGTTTCAGCCGGCAGCGTATCAATGGGCTGTACGGCTAGCGACTGCGTGTCTAATGGTTGATTGACTGGCTCTGTGATTGAAAGTGCGATCGCTGGCTCTACGGCTTCGACTGCTTCGACTGGGGCAGAGGAGGTTTGGGATGCTTCTACCGCTACTGGAACCTCTGAGGGCGGCTCGACGACGCTCGACTGATTGCCAAATAAACTTTCGTAGAATTCGTCCAGTTCGTCCCGTGCATCATCAGGAATACTGTCCGCCACTGCTTCCCCTGGCAAGGTTGAGGGCGTGCTCAACATGCGATCGATCTCGGCATCCGCATTGGCTACAGACGTTGGTTGCTCTTGCAGTTCCGAACTTAACTGCTCTAATAGCTTCAGTGCAGCGTCAATATCAGCCGTATCTTCGACGCTCATGGCGCTGGATGTCGGCTCAGTCGCGATCGGTTGAGTTGGGCGATCGATGCCTGGTTCTGGCGCTAACATTGGCTGCGGCGATAGATTCATGCCCAGCAGATTTGCATCCAGTTCCAGGAGTGCATTCACATCTTGAGCCGCCAACTGATTCAGATCAAAGCCTTCCAGATTTAATTCAGCAATTTCTAAATCAACTCCAGGTGCCACATCAGTGTTACCAGCAGAACGCAGCCAGGAATCGATCGCGGCATCCACTGATGGCTCAGCCAGGTTTGGAGCAGTGGCGGTGTCAGCAAAACTGTTAGAAATTTCAGTGCCTGGAAACGGTAATGCTGCCTCCGCATAGGGCTGTTCCAAAAGCGAACTCACTGTAGCCTCTGGCGGTTTAGCTGCCGATGAAAGGCTGGAGACTCCGCCAGTCGTTGGATTGGCTGACCGTGAAGCCTCCGGCCTTGAAGCAGGTGGCTGTAGATAAGAGGATGCTTCCTGCCCAAGCTGATTGGCTAAATGACTCACCAGCGCCGTGAACATCATCTCGCCCTGCTGCCCCAGACTGTGCATCTTATTGAGTCCCTGAGACAGAGACTCTTCATACGCCTGCACGTTTCGCTGTAACGACTCAAACACGACGCTCAGAGTGGAGTCTAGCTTGATCAGCAGTTCATCTGACTGTGACTGTGCCACCTGGATATTGCCAAACCCCTGCAATGGCGAATCTGATGTCTGTGCGATCGCCGGGGCTGAGCCTGTCAGCGCCAAGTTGTCGCCATAGGGCAACGACTGTTGATTGCCACTCCTCAAGGTTTGCGCCACTTGCTGTGGCAGCGTTTCTTGGAGGCGACTCATCAATGCTTGCAAAAACTCTGCGATTGCCTGCTGTTGTCCAGGCAACTGTCCTGCGTACCCCTGACGCTGTGCCTCAAGCTGACGAATTTCTTGTGCGAGCACGTCTCGCTGCTGGCGCAAACCTTCTACATCTGACTGGAGCGGCTGCATCAGGCTAGAGCGCAGATAGCCCATTTCCTGGACGATCGTCTGCAACATTTGCTGCGCCGTCACATCGTTCTGACTGTACGCCTGCGATCGCTCAGCCTGCGACCCGCCTTGAGGCGACGGATAAGACGGCTGCGAGGGTTGATAGTAGATGTCATGCGCTAGTAAATCTGGTCTCGTTCCTGCTTGCTCAAAGCCTTCACCAGCAAGCTGCCGCCGTTGAAAGTTCACCAGGTAATTGCGCACGCGCTCCAACACCTGGCGCTGCTGCGTCATCTCTCCAGACACGACCCACGGGAGACGGGGAGTCGTTTTCTGAAGCACACTGTCTATATCTGTAATAAGCGCTTGAATTTGATCCTTCTGAGAAGTCACAATGTAACCCCTGACGAGTACTGAGCAGAAGCAGGCTAGGAGACAGCTACCACCTCTAATATAATGAGGCTTCCCAGAACAGCCCAAATTACGTCTCGGCTGAACCTAAAAAAACCAATTTAGAAGGGCGATCGCATAAGCTGAAAATCAGTCTAACCGAGCGTTTAGCACTACGCCGACTAGATTTGCATCGGCAGTACAGGCTTAATGTTTAGTAACTTTAGGGCATGTAGCAATGAAGACTAATCCTGCCTTGCTGGTGGTTTTGGGCTGTAGAGATGAAGCTGTCGCTGAACCTGGACGGCTTGCATCAGTGAATCAGCTCTGGTTGAGGAGATTCTGAGTCGTTCGGGATCGCCACATCTGGACAAAGTGTACGCCAGGAAATTAAAAAAGTGACAAATTCTCTCAAAAAACGCCGTACTGAGGGTGCAGGTACTTGTATGACACACTGCCTGAAACTCTAGAGATGTAGTGATATGGCAAGCTGATAGGTATTACCAGGGCTTGGTAGTCAGGCAATCATTCAGTAATCATACTAAGTCACACAGGCGTTGAGTTATTATTGCTATGAAGCCGATCGACCCAGTTCTACAGCACTTGGACTTCAGATGTTGATGCGGGTCATAGGCTTGTTCGTCAATTTTGGACGCTTGCACTATCATTTACCCTGACTTGAGAGTTGTGACACGGCAGCCAAATGGAAGATCGGTACAGTCCCAGAGATGCTCACGCTAATATATCGATTCGAGCGGCTCCCTTTTTTGAAGGGCTTCCTGATTTGGCTGTCGAAAAAGCAACGGCTCAAGTAGTGATGCGAAGCCATCCGGCGAATCAGGTGATTCTGCTGGAAAATGATTGGGGTAGCTCGGTCTATTTCATCTTGAATGGTTGGGTCAAAATTCGCACGTACAACCTGGATGGGAAGGAAGTCACGCTAAATATCTTAGGCAAAGGCGAGCTTTTTGGTGAAATGGCTCCTCTAGACGAAGTACCCCGATCGACCGATGTCATTACCCTTGCGCCCACAGTCATTGGCAACATGCCCGCGCAAGATTTTGTCAACTTACTGCATACCGAGCCGCAGTCAGGCATTCGGTTAGCCCAGTTGATGGCGCGTCGCCTGCGTCAGGTCAATCGTCGCTTGCGCTTGCGCGAATCCGATAGCACCTCACGCGTTGCGGATATTCTTCTGTTTCTGGCCGATGGTCAGGGCAAAAAAGTCGCAACCGGCACCGAAATTCCAAATCTGCCGCATCGCGAATTGAGCAGCCTCAGCGGACTGGCGCGGGAAACGGTGACGCGAGTCTTGAGCAAGCTAGAGAAAAAAGGACTGATTCTACGCGAGCGCGACACCTTGACCATCCCCGATCCTCATGGGCTAGAGCGATTGATGATCTAGCCTGGACGGGCTAAAGCAAAAAGCGATCGAGGGCTGCCTTTAGTTCTTCAATCTCGGTTTCGATGTTGCCTTCTCTGGCAGCGCGACCAATACACTCAGTCAAGTGCTCGTCTAAAATAATGCGGGCAACGCGATCGAGCGCACCCCGGACAGCCGCAACCTGTACCAGTACATCTGGACACGGACGGCTCTCCTGCACCATTGTTTTAATGCCTCGAATGTGCCCTTCAATGCGAGATAGCCGATTAACCACGCGCTTAAGCGATTCTTCACTATGGATATGGGGATGATGAGGCGTGCCATGTTCATGGCTATGAGGCAGCTCATCCTCAAGGCGATCGCTATCTCGGCTCAGGGAACGCTCAGAAGTTGCCATTTGAGATTGACTAAAGTTATGAAGAGCTGTACGTATTGCGATTCTAGCCCAGGTCAACGCCTAGACACCATCATCATGAGCACAGTATGAGGCTTTGCCTGTCAAAATAGAAGAGAAACATTTCAGCTACATTTGCTCTCTGTAGGTCGATGCTATGCGCTTCTCAATCCTTTCTCACTCGTTACGCCGATCGTTAGTTATGGTTCTGGCGATCGTGCTGGCAGCGACATCCATACTGGTCATGCCTGCTCAAGCGAGTCTGCTGCCGCTCTCTATCGCTGCCACCACCGCCGCTGCTATGAATCCGGCTCAAAGCCCCGATGCCGTTGGACAGGGCAGCTTTGTAGCAAAAGCCGTCAACCTTGTTGGTGCAGCAGTCGTCCGCATCGACACCGAACGGACGGTAACTCGCCGCAGTAGTCCTGATCAACTACTAGAAGATCCGTTCTTTCGTCGCTTTTTTGGCGAAGAGGGCTTTTCGCAGTCGCCCCGTGAAGAGCATCTTAGAGGGCAAGGATCGGGCTTTATTATTGACCGCAATGGGGTGATCTTGACGAACTCCCATGTGGTGAATGGGGCAGATAAGGTGACGGTGACGCTGAAGGATGGACGGACGTTTGAAGGCAAGGTGCGCGGTGCCGATGAGGTGACCGACCTCGCAGTCGTAAAAATCGACGGGAGTAATTTGCCCATCGCCTCTCTCGGCAACTCTGACCAGATTCAAGTCGGGGACTGGGCGATCGCCGTGGGCAACCCTCTGGGGCTAGATAACACCGTTACGTTGGGCATTGTGAGTACGCTGAAGCGTTCTAGCGCCCAAGTTGGCATTCCAGACAAGCGCCTGGATTTTATTCAAACCGATGCGGCAATCAACCCTGGTAACTCTGGTGGACCCTTAGTCAACGACCAGGGTGAAGTGATTGGCATCAACACAGCCATTCGGGCAGACGCGATGGGCATTGGGTTTGCGATTCCCATCAACAAAGCGAAAACTATCAAAGACCAACTGGCAAAAGGTGAACGCATCGTGCATCCTTACCTGGGCGTGCAGATGACGATGTTGACCCCAGAACTTGCCAAGCAAAACAACAGCGATCCAAACTCCGCCTTCATGGTGCCTGAGGTGAATGGCGTGATTGTTGTCCGGGTGCTGCCCAACACACCCGCTGCGAAGGCTGGTTTGCGTCGCGGCGATGTCATTACTCAAATCGATGAGCAGACAATTACTACAGCAGAACAGCTCCAGACGATCGTGGAAGATAGTCGTTTGGGTCAAACGCTACAGGTCAAGGTACAACGCGGTGATGTCATCAAGCAGTTACCTGTGCAAACGGCTGAATTGAAGAATGCGGCTTAGTCGATCGCGCCACTTTTAATACTTTTAGTGTTAGAAAGTGACGCGACAGCGCTGCTACAAACATCACGCATCAAGAGGGCATTAGAGCATCAGCTAATTCTGAGGTTCTAGTGCCTTTTAAGTAGACGTAGAGTTTTTGTACATGATTTAAAGCCCTAAGCTTTGGTAGAAGACGCGATCGTCAAGCTGAGATCTGCGGAGATTTCTGGTGAGAGGGCTGTTTGGAAGCCCGTATAAGTATCATTGTTGTTAGTGCCGAAGCTTACTTAACTGGTGTGAGGAGTCGTGATATCAGACTCAGCTCTCATCACCAATAAGGGGTCTTAAGTGATTAATTTTTCTTTGCCTAAAGTACTGCTTGCTACCGTCTTGGCACTACCGACTGTGGCAATAATCGATCAAAGCGCTCTCGCAGAAGATCTCGCTTTCACACTGAAAAACAGCAGCAATAGCCCGTTAGTAGAATTCTATGTGGAAGACTCTTCACAAAGCGATTGGGGCGCGAGTCTATTGAGTGAATCTGTCAATCCTGGAGAAGCGGGGACAGTGACGATCGCCGATGGTCGCACTACCTGCACCTACGATATTTTGGGCGTGTTTGCCGACGGTTCTAAATTAGATGAACGTCAACTAAATCTTTGTGAACTCGGCTCTTACACCTACAAATAAGGCTGGTAAACGTCTTTGGTAAATTGTCATCAAAGGTATAGCTGTCGCCAGATAGTTTAGGACATGGGATCAAAGGGTGTTTGAGGGCGTTGCCCCCAGCCAGGGGTTCCCCCCCTGCGCCCCGTCCTAACCAACACGGCTATGGCTATAACGTCAAAACTTCACTCAAGCCATTACTAACAGGAGTCAGCATTTAGAGGATATTTTTCCTGCTGATGCCTGTTTTTGGGTTGCCGCTGTCTCAGCCAAACGTTGATGGTCTGATGGCTCAAGTAACAACCTACGCTCCTGCTGTTAACTGTCCTTGCTTGACGGAAAAAATCTGCGATGAATACAGCCACTGCGCGTCAAAAGATCCTAAGTGCGTGGTCGTAATTAACGTTTGGTAGCGGTCTTGAATGGTTTCAAGCAACTGATTTTGGCGGCTGAGATCAAGTTCTGCCAGTACATCATCCAGCAGCAGGAGCGGTGGTTCGCCAATAACTTCTTCAATTAGTTTGAGTTCAGCCAGCTTGAGTGCCAGTACGAGCGTACGCTGCTGCCCCTGAGAGCCATACTGACGAGCCGATGTCTGGTTGATGGTGAATTCGACCTCATCGCGATGCGGACCGACCAACGTTGTGTTCTGGTACTGCTCAGCGATCGCCCGTTCCTGAATTTTCGCCAAAAACGCCTGCTTGATTAACCCCGGCTCGTCCTGCTCTAGCGCTACGTTGGGCGCATAGTTGATGGCTAACTCTTCCGTACTGCCACTAATTTCACGATGCCACCGCTGTGCTAAAGGAGCCAATCGCTGTAAGACTCTTGCCCGTCGGCGAATCACCCTTGTTCCTGTTGCGGCGAGCTGAGCATCCCAAAGGGCAAGTTCGTCATGAGGCGACTGGGCGTGGGGTGTAGGGTGTGGGGTATGGGGTTGAGTTTCGAGTTCCGGGGTTTGGTCAACGCGCAACTCCTGCCGTCCTGACTCCTGACTCCCGTCGGCTGACGCTCTGGGAAGCCTGGCTCCTGACTCCTGACTCCGTTTCAACAACGCATTCCGCTGCCGCAAGACCTGGTTGTACTGCTGCAAAATGTGTGCATAGACAGGCTCTAGTTGGATCAGCAGAGAGTCAACCCAGTTGCGCCGCTGCTCCGGTCCACCGCGCACCAGATCGAGATCCAGGCTGGAGAACTGCACCATGTTCAGAATGCCTAGAAAGTCAAGCTGCCGTCGCACGGTTTCGCTGTTAATCGCAACGGTACGACGGCTGCTAAGGCGTAGTGTAAACGAAAGGTCGATCGAGCCAATATCTCGTTCTAGCTGTGCGTCCACTCGAGCGCTTGGTGTTCCTGTGTAGATGAGATCACGATCGCGGGATGTCCGATGCGATCGCAGCGTTGACAGTAGCTCCACCGCTTCTAACAGGTTGGACTTGCCCTGAGCATTATTGCCCAACAAAATCGTTTTGGGCGCATTAAACTCCACCGCCTGATCGAGATAATTGCGAAATTGCCGAAGGTGGAGCGTTTTGAGATACATAGGGATGGAGTTATGAGTTATGAATTGCGAGTTTTGAGTGAAAGACGTAATTCATAACTCGAAACTCGAAACTCAAAACTCATTACCTTCTCGTTTTGGCATACCACCGATAAGCCAGCTTTTCTAACTCGACCCAGACAAACATCAGAGCGCTTACGCCCAGGCAAATACCAAGTTCAGAGGCGCTGAGGTAATGGGTGTTGAAAAAGCTACGCATGAACGGAATGTAAACCAATGCTAACTGTAACAGCGAGGTGAGAAACACAGCGCCCAAAAGAAAGGGATTGGAAAACGGGTTGAGTTCGATCGTCAGACGTGAATTGGAGCGAATTGCCAACGCATGACCCATCTGAGCAATACAAAGCGCAGTGAAGACCATTGTTTTCCACCGATCGCCGTTGGGGTCTTCAGCCGTAGGGTTGGCATGGGCATACCCGTACGACCAGGACATGAGACTGATCGCCAAAATTGCCAGCACAATCCCAATGCGAATCATGTAAGCGCCTAAGCCCCGCGCAAAGATGCTTTCACCTGGATCATGAGGTGGGCGCTTCATCACATCGGGTTCTGCGGGTTCTACTGCCAATGCGAGTGCGGGTAGACCATCAGTGACAAGGTTCATCCAGAGGATTTGTAGCGGCGATAGCGGTACACCACCCAAACCCAAAAGCGGTGCAGCGCCAATGGTAAGCAGTTCGCCAATGTTGCTACCCAGAATGTATTTGATGAAGCGACGAATGTTGGTGTAAACCACACGTCCTTCTTCGGTCGCAGCGACGATCGTGGCGAAGTTATCGTCCAGCAGCACCATGTCGCTGGCATCTTTGCTTACATCTGTACCTGTAATGCCCATGGCGATGCCAATGTCTGCTTGCTTGAGGGCAGGAGCATCATTAACCCCATCGCCTGTCATCGCCACGATGTGCTTCTTCCGCTGGAGCACCTGGACAATCCGCAGCTTATGTTCAGGAGATACGCGCGCATAGACGCTGACACTCTCCACCTGGTTTGCCAGTTCTTCCAAGCTAAGTTGTTCCAATTCGCGCCCTGTAAGGGCACGATCGCCCGGTTTCGCAATCCCTAAATCTTCAGCGACAGCTTGTGCCGTTAACTGGTGATCGCCTGTAATCATAATGGGACGAATGCCTGCCGATCGACAACGAGCCACCGCATCACGCACTTCTGGGCGGGGAGCGTCCAACATTGCTACCAAGCCTAGCCACACCAGTTCAACCTCTGTGGTTTCATCAGAGCCTTCAGGGGGAATGGTCGTCAGCGGCTTGCAGGCAAAACCCAGGACGCGCAGTCCGCGTGCTGCCATTTGATTATTTTGCTCAAGGATTTGCGATCGCTGCTCGTCCATAATTGGTTGCGCTGCGTCGCCGACCTGAATTTGCGTACAGCGCTCTAAAATCAGCTCTGGTGAGCCTTTGGTAAACATCATGTAGTGGGAGGCGCTACCAATCAACGCCGGATCAGCGTCAATCACCTCTGTAATCACGCTCATGCGTTTACGTTCCGAGGAGAATGGAAACTCGGAGACGCGAGGCAGCTTACTCAACCACTGGTCTTTCTCAAAGCCTGCTTTCGCTGACAGAGTGAGCAGTGCCCCTTCTGTGGGGTCGCCTAGAATGATCCACCCGCCATTGTCCTGCTGCAAAATAGCGTCGTTACAAATCGTGCAGGCAGTCAAGAGGTTCAGCAATTCTGGTTGCTCTTGAGGATTAACGGTCGCCATCTTGTCTTGTGCCTGAGTCTCAACAGGCATAAACTCACCTGTGGGGCTGTAGCCTTCACCCGTCACCCGTAACGAGGTATTGCTGGTGTGGAGTAGCTGCACCACCATCTTGTTTTGCGTCAGTGTACCCGTTTTATCGGAGCAGATGGTGGTGACAGAGCCAAGGGTTTCGACGGCGGGCAACTTGCGGATGAGTGCGTTTCGTTTCACCATGCGCTGTGTTCCCAGTGCCAGTGTGACGGTGATGACGGCTGGGAGACCTTCGGGCACGATCGCCACTGCCATACTGAGAGAGACTTCTAGCAGTTCCTTCCAGCTACCAACGCCTAAGTGAAGGATGCCACCGATGACAACCAGCGCTACCAAACCCAAAGCGCCTGATACTAGCACTTTGCTGAGGAAAGCCATGCGCTTCTGGAGGGGGGTCGGTTCCGTCTCAACTGATTGCAGCAGCGTGGCAATGCGCCCTAGCTCGGTCTGCATACCCGTTCCGGTGACAATAACGGTTGCCCGCCCCTGGAGCACTTCTGTGCCTTGATACACCAGGTTGATGCGATCGCCTAGCGGCGTATCAGGCGGCAGTTCCATCTCCACGCGTTTGTTGACTGCCTGTGCTTCGCCCGTCAGTGCTGACTCCCGGATTTGGAGATTGGCGACATCCAGCAGACGACCGTCGGCTGAAACCTGTACACCTGCTTCCAGCAGCATAATATCGCCGGGAACCAGGTCTTTTGAGTCTACTTCGATCGTCTTGCCGTCTCGAATGACCCGTACTCTGGATGTCGCCAGCTTCTTCAAGGCTGCTAAATCTTTTTCGGCTTTGCTTTCTTGAAAATAGCCCAGCAGCCCATTCAGAATGACGATCGCGAAAATGGCGATCGTATCCTTGAAAGGAATCTCGCCCGGATCGAGCTTGCCTGACCGCCAATCGAAGAAATCCAGACTGCCCGAAATCAGCGCGACTGCAATCAGCAAGAGCAGCATGATATTGGTGAATTGGTCTAGCAGGATTTCCCAGGTGCTACGTCCACCCGTCTCCACTAACTCATTTGGACCATATTGTTCCAGATTGGCAGCGACTTGCTGCGTCGTTAAACCAGTCTGGCGATCGCTCTGAAATTGCTCTAAAGTCTGATTCGCACCCAGCGTATGCCAAATCGCTGCGGTGTTGGGCGAAGGCGAGTTTGCAATCATAGTGAATCAACGGTGAGGAGTGGTAAGGAGTGCTATAACACCTATAGCACCTGATCATAGTGTCTAAGGCACACAATTAGCACTATTAAGTAGTGTAACCACAGTTTACATGCACGCAGGCATTGTGATGCCGCACCTTGACTTTTCCTTACGATGGTTGTGAACCCGTTTACACCACAGACACTTGTTGGCAGGCAAGCAGAGCTACAGCAGGTTAGTCAAATCCTGGCTACAGATGGCGATTTATTACTGGCTGGAGTACCGGGCAGTGGTCGTCGTACGCTGCTGCGTCATGCTGCCCGTGCGGTTGGAGCGAGGGTCATTGAAATTGACTGTTTGCGTGCCACCGACAGCAACCGCTTCCTCCACCTTCTTACGGAAGGCATCATTGCCGTGTTTCAATCATCGGCTGAGTTAGCACTCATTCAGCAGTGGAGCCAGGAACAACCCATCATTTTGGACATCACACCCAGCGGACAGGCGCGGCTGGTTTGGCATCCCACGCCCAATAACGAGTGGGTGCTGTTTCAACGTTTGCTGGCGCTACCGCAGGCGATCGCAGAACGGCTTGACTGTCGCGTGGTGCTGGTCTTTCTAAACTTTTCCCACATTCGCTCCTGGGATCGATCGGAAAAATGGCAAAGCTACCTGCGCCAAGAAATTCAACAGCAAACACAGGTAAGCTACGCGCTGATTGCGACTGTGGCAGAGAGTTGGGTGCTCGATAGCAAGGTCAAAGTCATCCTGCTGGGACCGCTTGACGATGTAGAACTCCGTCCCTGGATTATTTCTGCGCTAGCAGCAGAGGGGCTTCAGTTTGAGCCTGAAGGTCAGGCACTAGAATTATTTTTGGCTTCTGTGCAGGGACACGTTGGAGATGCGATCGCCCTTGCGCGTCGCATTTGGCTAGACTACCGCGCGTTTGAAGCTTTCAGCTCATCGACCGATCACGACAGCCCAGAGGCTGCCACAGTCCGGCGCAACCGCTTTCAAAGCGAATATCACCCTCAACGTCAACCGCTCAAGGCTCACCTAGTCTATCCTCACCACGTTTACCGCAGCACTCTGGCACTTGTGGAGGATCTATCGCTAACCTTCGAGTCTTTAATTTTGCTGTTGCCGCCCAGCCAGGTGCGGGTGCTCGAAAGCCTTGCGCTTGACCCGACAGACAGCCCTCACTCACGCGAATATATTCAGAAGCATCAGCTTTCTAGAGGCGGGGGGCTTCAAGGTGCCTTAGCTAGCCTAGAACAAAAAGGTCTTGTTTATGGACCAGACTACAGCTACCGCATCACAATGCCCTTGTTGGCGTTTTGGCTCAAATACCATCTTGCTTAGCGGAAACCTGAGCAATTGCTTGCGATGACTAGAGCGGCGTGGGCGATGTTCTAGACAACCTTTGAAACGCCACTGTGAACAGAATGAACGCTGTAAAAGTAGGCTAGGCGGCCACTGTTGCGAGACTGTATGGTTTCAGGCATGTGTAGTTAAGCGATCGCCTCTGAGCAACTAACCTTGAGTGCTACATGCCGAATAAAAGCTCTGGATGTGCTTCCCGGTAAACTTTCATCGAAGCTTGACAAAAAAACCGGGTTTTAGGATTCTTGAAGGAAAAATTTAACGAAAACTTAAAAAAGCTACATAACCTCAGCATCAATATGAAGGCTGCGACAAGTTGCCTCGCTTCACGGTTGTCATCCTCTTCTGCTGTGTTGTTTAGTCTACATAGCCACATTCCTCACCCGTAAGGGGGACTACTCATACTACCGTCAGCAGACCCAACTGCTTGCACTAGACTGATCAGGGTTTTAGGGCTTGAAGCCCAAGCTTTAACTGTTAATGCAAAAAGTTGTCTTTCCAGATAAAAATCCATGTTGAATCTGAAGCCCTCCAGTGATTCCGATCGACGCACACTCAGTTTTCTAGAGAAAAATCCTTTACTCTCTCAATGCTTGCTTGAAGATTGCGGTCCTAACTTGAGTCAAGTCGCGACGATTATTGAACCTGTTCTAAATGCTTCTAGCCGCTGTGAAATCAGTTCTTTCTATATTCAGGCAGTGACGACTGGACGCACTGCTTTTTTAACCACTAATCTGCCGGACGATCGCGCGACACAGGTGACATCAGTGGGTACAAGTTGGCTGATTGGCCGCAATAGCACCTGCGCGATTTCAATTAAAAGCTCCTCAATTTCCCGTTGCCATGCAGTCATTGGGCATTGTCCCGATCGAGGCTTTTACATTATGGATGTCGGTAGCAGTAACGGTACGTTCGTCAACTGTCGGCGCTTGGCTGCTTTAGAGCAACGGTTTCTTAACGATGGTGATTTAGTCGAGTTGAGTCACACACGCGTTGAGTTCTTCATCTCTGGCTTAGGGGAGCGTGACCCTGCCCTTCAAGACACGCAGGTTTAGACTTCCTATTCGTAGGGACGTTAGCTGCAACGTCCCTACAGTGCCAGTGCCACTCCTATTTGAAACGCGACCTAGTGCTTTACCTGGGCTTCTTGGTACATCATCTCTTGAAACTGGATGATGTCTTGGCGGGGATCGGCATGGCTGACTTTTAGTTCGAGGCGATCGCCCGGTGTCACAGGTCGGGTGAAACGCATTGGAAATTCAATGCCCAAATCCTCTAAAAGCACTAGCCCAAGATTTTCGTGTTCTCTCAGCCAGCGTAGCATCAGTGCATCCCAGACCTCATCGGCATTGCGTCGCAAAAACTCTAGTCCCCAATAGCGGTTAGTCTGACGCTCTACTAATACCGCCTCATAGGCAGCCGCGCTAATGTTTAAAAGCAGCTCTTTCATTGCTTCAGCCGCAAAGGGAAGTGCAGCACCCCGAAGATGCGCTTTAATCTGAAAGTGCGCTAGCAGATCGCTATAGCGACGGATTGGTGATGTCACCTGAGTGTAAGTGTCCAATCCTAAGCTGGCGTGACGAGCTGGAGTGATGCTAAGTTCGCTGCGGGGCATACACCGCCGAATCGCGCAAGAGCGTACAGGTCCCGACGGCAGTTGCAGCAGTTCCTCTTCGGAGGGTAATTCGGGCTGCGGTTGGCTGCGGAAGGGAAGCGGTAAATGATGCGCCTGACCGTAGCGGGCAGCAACCTCACCCGTCAAAATCATCATCTCAGCAACAAGCTGACGTGCTAACGAATCGTTTAGCACTTGAATGGTGATTTCATCGTCGTAGACTTTAATCGATGATTCTGGCATATGGATGCTGATGGCACCCTGAGACTGTCGCCACGTCTGACGGCGTTTTGCCCACTGCGCGATCGCCTCCAGCTCCGATTCTGCCTGTACGCCGAGTTGCAGCATCTCATCGACATCATCGTAGGTGAGGCGGTACGTTGCCTTAATCAGGCTTGCGTAGATGTTGTAATCCTGAATTGCGCCGTCTGGACTTAGAATGACGCTAAAACTGAGCGCAGAGCAAACCCGTCCTTGTACCAGGCTCATCGGTCCCGTGGCTAGCTCTGTCGGGAACATCGAAATCATTCCCGTTGGCAAGTACAGCGTCGTAATACGGCGACGGGCTTCTAGATCGAGTTCATCTCCTGGTTGCATCCAGCGGGTCGGGTCGGCAATGTGAATCCACAGCCGTTGAACACCGTCAGCAAGGTACTCCAGACTTAGACCATCATCAATTTCGAGCGTACTTTCATCATCAATGGTGTAAACCTTGAGATGGGTCAGATCCAGTCGATCAGCATTCTGGTCAGGCGGCGGAGAGTTCAGACAATGATGTGCCACTTCCAATACCCTGGGAAGAAAGTGAATTGGAATCTGACTGCGCCGTAGAGCAATGTTCTCGTGGGGACTCCACAGCCCTAGCTCGACCAGCAGTTGAAATGCAGCCTGGGATGTCTCAGACCGCTTCAAGTGTAGCAGGGTTTCTAAAGCTGGTGCGCGGTGGGTCGCTTCATCGCCAAACGTAGCAAAACGTTCGAGGGCATCTAAGCGCGGACGATCGCCGCTCTGCCACTCTACAGGCTGTCCTGCTAACACGCGCTCAACCCGCGTTAAAAAGCTTTGCCATTCCTGCTCTCGCTGGGTCTCCATGTCTAGCTGATGCTTTAGCTCCATCACCTGCGCCTTAGGACGGGGTTCGTAGCGATCGCCTTTCAGTTTGAAATAGAGCTTATCGTCACTGAGTAGCCAGTGAGCGGCATAGCTAAGGACGGGTGTTTGGGCTGAAAAGAGCAGCAGCGCCATCTCTGCTGGGTCAACGGTTTCGCCATCTTCGACGAGAATTTCCCAGGCAATCTCTAGATTTGATGGCTCCAGGTATGGCTGGATCTCCTTCAAAAAAGGAGCAAGATCCGCTGGCTTGTAAGTGCCTCCTACCTCGTAGGTGATTTGGCGGGGGTGCAGCGTGTGTGCCTGACCGCGATCGTCTGTAACAATCCAGTGTTTTTTACCTTCTGGACGTTCAGCCGTTGCTAGGCGGCGTTCACTGCCTAAACGAAATTCAACGAGGGTTCCCTTCTCCATCAAGGTGCGGGGGGTAAAATGACAGAACAGTTACAGGGTAAGGGCTGCAAGGTGTGGCATGTCTAGTGCATCTTGCTTCGAGCCGCCGAAGCTGCACCCTTACACAATGCCTGTACCCTACACCCTATTCTCCCCGCTACCCTTCCTGATTAACGAAGGGCAACAAAGCGATGATGCGGGCACGCTTGATGGATTGAGTCAGGGCGCGCTGCTGCTTTGCCGTCAAGCCCGTAATGCGACGAGGCAGAATCTTTCCACGCTCGGTGATAAATTTGCGGAGCAAGTCAACGTCTTTGTAGTCGATGGGATCTTCGGGCTTGACTGGTGAAACTCGGCGGCGGAAATAGGTCATAGCTGAGAGTAGTGTTTAGTTTTTAGTGATTGGTCTTTAGTGAGCCAGCCTGCAAGAAGCCAGCAGGAAAGCAACGGATGGCAGTAGAAAGTGGCACTGCAAAGGCTTATCGCTTCTTGCAACGCTACTTGATTTCTTTATGCACAACATGCTTGTTGCAATGCGGACAGAACTTGTTTAGCTCGATCCGTGCAGTGGTATTGCGACGATTTTTAGTGGATGTGTAACGAGAAACCCCTGGCGATCGCTTATTGGGATTAGTGCGACACTCGATACATTCCAACGTAATTACAATGCGGACACCTTTACTCTTAGCCATAATCCCACAAGTCAGTGAAGAAGGACGATCAATACGCAAACATTCATTATTTCACACGATCGCTCAATTGAGCAACGATCTTTTTTACTTTAATGTCAAGTGAGTAGCCTCGACGGGTTTGAATGACGACTGTACGAGCAATGCGATCGTGCCACGCCTGCCGAAACTCATCGTCTAGAAACGCCAAGCCACAGTCGATCAGCAGCGGGATGGGCGCGACCAGAATTAAACCATTGGTTGGACTCAGATTTACCAAACCGAGCAAAATTAGTAAGCTCCCACAACCCGTGAGCGCTTCCCGTTTGGTTAGCTCTACTAAGTCTGGCATTGACCGGAATTTAGGATCGAGCACTTTCATGTCTAGCGCCCACCGTCCTAAACTTTGCCCCTGATTTTTGACGACAAGAATGACTCGTAGCCCATACCAGCTCAAGATAAAGAGAGGGATAACGGCACTGGCTCCGCCCAGCGTACTGAGCAGAGACGCGGCACCGAAATCGATCGCAAAGGCTGCGATGCGTCGATCGTTCGGCACTCTGGGAAAGCGTCGGGATGAATCTAAACCACTACGCATCGCAAAGCCAAACGGTACTTACTTTATTCTAGGCGTGAAGGTTGCGCGATTGAGCGTTATGGCAATGATGATGGCGATCGCAGCACGCAATCGCGTCCTTAAGTTTCGGATGACTCTCGCTCGGATGAGCTTTCTGGATCAGACCTTTCCATGCTTGGACGCTTCGCCGCTGCGTCCTCACTAAGCGGTTTTTCAACGTTACGAGCCGTGAGTGGTGCGCCGCTCGTAGGCGCAGATTTCGCCCACAAATCGTCGGTTAGCAGCTCAGTTGGATATGTGCTTTGAGTCATCGCGATCGCCTCAGATACTGGCTGACCCACGTTCGCCTGATCTGCTCTCGCTAACATGGGCTTAGTGTTTGAACGCACGGGCGGCACAATCTGGTTTAACTGCAATCCTACAAGCGTAAAGTTTCGCCGAATCGTTTCAAGCGGATACGGGAGCGTCGCTGCAAACGCCGATTGGTTGGAGAGCATCACACTCGCAACGCTGACAGGCACTTGCACAAAGAGATTGCAAGCAAGGAAAGCAACAGCAGCCAGCAACAAGCCCATAAAGTGCGAGGCAGGCAGATGCGAGGCAACGGATGCTGCGATCGGCGCAAGTTCGTAGATCTGCCGCAGTACAACAATGAGTGCAATAGACACCAAAACAGCCAAAACGCGGCTGCGAGGCAGTTTAAATAGTGTCAAGAGTCTTCGTTGATCGTCAGTTAATGCGTCTGGCTTGACGCTCACTGCCACAAGGCTAAAAATATAGAACGGACGTTGCCACTGCATCCATAAAATGGGAGCGCTCCCTACCGTTGCAATCAGTAAAAGCTCTAGCCAAACTGGCAAAAAGGGATCGCCCACAGCAAGCCCAACTAGACATCCTTCCAGAAAGAGAGGGAACGCTGCCAATCCTGTAAGGTGAATCCAGAGATAGGGATCAGACCAAAACGATCGCATAGCTAACTTCAACCGATGGAGCCATGCTAAGTATAGGGCTTGGTCTGATCCCTTACGCAAGTTGCCTTTTTTCTAGGATAGACAAGCGGTGACACGTCTCAATCGCATCGTTCGCTTGGGATCGCTTGCGAAGACATCCAAGCACATCGCTTTGGGTTTCGGACAACATACTTTTGTAGAGAAGCAGCAAACAACAGCAAGCAAATAAACCTGTGTTTACTGTCGATCGCTACTAGCTGGAGCAGACGCACTTTGCTAATTGCCATGTGGGCAACGCCAAAAAGTGGAGGAAAGGACTCTACAACTGCGAGTCTGAAGCTTGACGCTGCTGTTTTACTGCCTGTAGCTGCTGCAAAAGCGAATCTGCTTCCGCTTGAAGATGAAGAAATTTGACTTGCTGATCCAGTTGATACTGGGATCTCATGGCTTTAATCAAGCGAGAACGCTGCTGATCAACCGCCACTGCTTCATCGCTCTGGGTTTGCTGCGCTTGGGCATTGAACGCACGAATCGGACCATCTGTCGCTAATTGGCTAGTCATTTGTACTCACTCACACCGCAGGTATTATCTTAACCCAAACTTTACACAAGATCGTAATTGGTTCTATTGGCAGATTGTAAGTGGAGAAGCCAGTTCTCTAACTGGGCAAAACTACGGAAGTTGGACAAAGTGGACAAAATCGATCGGCATGATTAACCTGTTTCAGATGACGATCGCTCTGAAGCTGTCTGTGTTGCTTTGCAAAGCTGGTTTTGGTAGAAGTCGCCAGGGTGAGCGATGAGCCGCCGTTGACCACTGATCACTGACGCTTGCTATCTAAGGTGAGCCTTGTTTACCAAACTTGTTTACCAAAGGCTATGAGGCATCAAGAGCACTCAGCGATCGAGGTAAGATGAGCATTCAGGGTAAACTAATCCTGATGCTACTGCCAACTACCGCTTGCCGCTAAAACCATGAAACATTGGCGTAGCGGCAAAAAACCGTGGTCGGCAACGTTGCTTTTGACAAACCTGTTTAGCTCGCTCGCGTAACTCCTGTGACCATAGCGTTATCTGTCGATTCTCATAGCCATTCTGCAATGCCTTCCACTCACCCGGCTCAGACCGCAAAAGCTGGCTGGCACGGGTTGATTGAGGCGTATCGTTCCTACCTGCCCGTTACCGACCAAACGCCTATTGTGACGTTGCACGAGGGTAATACGCCTTTGATCCCCATGCCAGCGATCGCGGCACAAATCGGCAGGCAGGTACAGGTGTTGGTGAAGTACGACGGGTTAAATCCAACCGGAAGCTTCAAAGACCGGGGCATGACGATGGCAATCTCCAAGGCAAAGGAAGCAGGAGCAAAGGCGGTAATTTGCGCCAGCACAGGCAATACGTCTGCGGCTGCGGCTGCCTACGCTCGTCGTGGTGGCATGAGAGCCTTTGTGCTGATTCCCGAGGGCTACGTCGCGTTGGGCAAATTGGCGCAGGCGTTGCTATACGGCGCAGAAGTGATGGCAATTAAAGGCAATTTTGATCAGGCGTTGACGATCGTGCGGGAAATGTCGGAGCATTACCCTGTGACATTGGTCAATTCGGTGAACCCGTATCGACTGGAAGGGCAAAAAACTGCTGCCTTTGAAGTTGTCGATGCGCTGGGCGATGCGCCTGATTGGCTCTGCATCCCTGTAGGCAATGCGGGTAACATCACGGCTTATTGGATGGGCTTTTGCCAGTACCACCAGGAGCAACGCTGCACAAAATTGCCTCGTATGATGGGCTTTCAGGCAGCCGGAGCCGCTCCACTGATTACCGGACAACGTGTAGAAGCTCCCGAAACGCTTGCAACTGCCATTCGGATTGGTAACCCGGCGAACTGGGAACGGGCGATCGCCGTACAGCACGCCAGCCAGGGCAACTTTACTGCCGTTACCGATGCTGAAATCCTTGATGCTTATCGCCTGCTAGCATCCGAGGAAGGCATTTTCTGCGAACCCGCCAGCGCTGCCTCGGTCGCAGGGCTGTTGAAAGTAAAAGAGCAAGTGCCGTCCGGTGCCACTGTCGTCTGCGTCTTAACGGGCAACGGTCTTAAAGACCCCGACACTGCCATCAAGCACAGCAACAACCAGCTTCATCAAGGAATCGAGCCAGAGTTGAACGCGGTAGCACGAGCAATGGGGTTTTAGGGGAAAGGCTAAAGTCTCAGTCATTTAGCCTTCATCCTTTAGCCTTTAGCCTTTCATCTCTAGCCTTTCATCTCTAGCCTTTCGCTTCTGACATGCCCATGACTTCGTAACCGGCATCGACGTAGAGAATTTGACCAGTAATACCACTTGCCAAATCGCTGCAAAGGAATGTGGCGGCATTACCGACTTCAATTTGCGTTACCGTTCGCCGTAGGGGGGCTACCTGTTCAACGTGGTGAATCATGTCCAGGATACCGCCGACGGCTGAAGAGGCAAGTGTGCGGATGGGTCCTGCCGAAATCGCATTGACGCGAATGTTGTGTGGACCGAGATCGGCTGCCAGGTAGCGCACGTTCATCTCCAACGCTGCTTTAGCAATGCCCATGACGTTGTAGTTAGGAATCACTCGTGCGCCGCCAATGTAGGTCAGTGTGACGATGCTGCCACCTTCAGTCATGAGCGGTTTTGCCGCTGCACATAGTCTGATGAGGGAGTAGGCGCTGACACCCAGAGCTGTAGTGAAGCCTTCACGTGAGGTATTCACAAAATCTCCGGTTAAATCTTCTTTGTTGGCAAACGCAAGGCAGTGAATGAGGATATCTAACGTACCCCATTTTTCTTTCACGATCGCAAAAGTCTCATCCACCTGGGCATCATTCTGGACGTTACAGGGCACGAAGAGACTGGGTTGCAAGGATTCTACCAGGTCAGCAACTTTTTTTTCGGCGCGTCCTTTCTCGTCTGGCAGATAAGTAATGCCAATGTTTGCGCCTGCTTTATGAAGCTGTTGGGCAATGCCCCAGGCGATCGAACGATTGTTGGCAATGCCTGTCACAAGCGCATTTTTTCCAGTCAGGTCTAGCATAACGGTCTATCAACAGCAACGTAGAGTGCTTCAAGAATACTCAAAGATGGGACATAACGGGTAGCGCGTAGACGTCGATATTCTTGCTGCTCCACTCTTTAACGGAGTGCAGATAGCTAGCTCTAGCTCAAGGAGCGCATAGGTTCATAGTCCAACGCATGTCTGTTCAACGGGAAAGCTTTAAGTCAAGCGAGATCATTTTTGAGTCAATTTGCTGTAGTTGAGATAATTTTAAGCTGTTGTCGCTTTTACTTTCACGTTCGTAGCAGCACTCAAATTACGGAGATCTTCCATAAGGTGATAAATGTTGCGATCGCTGCATGAATGTGTAACACCAGGCACAAAAAAGCAGCCCAGAGTAAGTTTAAGTGTTCTAAGCTACAAACACTTTCAGACTGTTTTGTTTGTGGCAAAGCTGGGCAGTTTCTTGGGCACCAGGTAAGGGGATATGGTAGTGACGCAAGATAGACCGCTGGCATCTGTATTCCGCCAAATGAGTGGGGGGGCATTTCCACCCGTTGTTGAAACGTTTGAACGGGGTAAGACCATTTTCTTTCCAGGTGATCCGGCAGAGCGCGTGTATTTCTTGCTGCGAGGAGCCGTCAAGCTTTCTAGAGTTTACGAGGCGGGTGAGGAGATTACCGTCGCGTTGCTGCGAGAGAATAGCGTTTTCGGTGTTTTATCGCTCATCACAGGGCATAAGTCCGATCGCTTCTATCATGCGGTTGCGTTTACGCCAGCAGAGTTACTTTCGGTGCCGATCGAACAAGTCGAGAAAGCACTCAAAGAGAACCCTGAGCTATCAATGATCTTGCTTCGCGGGCTGTCGTCCCGGATTCTGCAAACCGAGATGATGATCGAAACGCTAGCACACCGCGATATGGGTTCCCGATTAGTCAGCTTTTTGCTGATTCTATGTCGCGACTTTGGCGTGCCAACCAACGATGGCATTACGATCGACCTCAAACTGTCTCATCAGGCGATCGCAGAGGCGATCGGCTCGACCCGCGTCACCGTCACTCGTCTACTGGGCGACCTGCGACAAGACACAATGATCTCGATTCACAAGAAAAAGATCACCGTGCACAATCCAGTCACGCTAAGTCAGCAGTTTACGTAGCTGTTGGTTTCTAGCTGTTAGTTTTTTGTAAAAGTAGAGTGGGTGCCCAAAATTTCTCACTCCTCACCGCTGCAAAACACAAATGGAGCCACGTGCTACAAAGTTTAATGACTTAAGGTAGGCTGTATGTGAACTCGCCCTAACAGCTTCATCAGGTTTTGAATCGGGGCTTCTGGAGTGTAAGTGTGTCCGGCGGGGAAATCCTGATTTTGGCAGTGCTGATACTTGGTGCGGTCATAGCCACGTTGGGCGATCGCATCGGCACTCGTGTTGGTAAAGCCCGACTCAGCTTGTTTAAGCTACGTCCTCGCAATACGGCAACGCTGGTCACAATCATCACAGGCATTCTCATTTCAGCCTCGACGCTGGGAGTGTTGTTTGCCGCTAGTAACCAACTGCGGACAGGTGTATTTGAACTGGGCACTATTCAGCGACGCTTGCGAAACACGCGCACTGAACTTGAACAAGCCAGACAACAGCAAGGGCAAATTGAGACTGAACTGACAAAATCGCGCTCCGATCGCGAGTCAGCGAAGAACCAGCTTGCAGAAACCAACCAGTCGTTAAAAGGGGCAATTGCTGAGCGATCGCGCGCTCAGGCAGAAACAGCCCGCATTCAGACAGCGCTGAGTCTCACTCAAGGTCGGCTGGCGAATGTCTCTCAACAGGCGCTACGGTTGCGATCGGAGATTGGTCAACTGCAAGCAGCCCGCGATCGTGTGATCGCGCAACGCGAGCAGGAAATTCGAGCGCGCGACCAAATTATTCAACAGCGCGAAGCCCGACTTAAAGATCTGGAAACGCAGCAAGAAGACCTGGCAAGAAGCGTGCAAGCCTTGCAGTTAACCGCACAAGGGTTACGCATCGGCAACGTGGTCATTCAGCGTGGGCAAGTGCTTGCTTCTATAGCGATTCGCACAACCAATACAGCGACGGCAAAACAAGCGATCGACCAACTGTTGCGAGATGCCAACCAAACTGCCATTCGATTCGTGCGACCGGGTACCTCAGAGCGGCTTGTGCAAATTACCAGCGCCGATGTCAAGCAGCTCATCGAACAAATTGATGATGGGCAGGACTATGTTGTGCGCATCTACTCTGGTGCTAACTACCTTGTTGGTGAAAAGTTTATCCAGGTGTTTGCTGATGCGGTGCGGAATCGAGTTGTTTTTCTGGCAGGCGATGTTGTAGCAGGCACGTCGCTGAATCCCTCAACCGTGTCGGATGATGAAATTCAACAGCGCATTAACCAACTGCTGGCTGCTGCTAATTTTCGTGCCCGTAACCTCGGAATCCTGACTGATTCGGTGCAAATTGGGCGGATTCAAGATGTCATCACCTTTATTGAACAGTTAAAGCAATACAAGCAAACGATCGAGCTAAGGGCAGTCACCTCAGATGTAACGTACACGGCTGGACCTCTTAATATCGATTTAGTCGCCAGCCAGAATGGACAGGTGTTGCTCCGCACAAAGAACCTGGCACCAACAACGAGTGGGCAAAATCCCTAACGGTTTCACTTTCATGCTCTGCTATGCGCCCTAGCCCTGTGTTTCAACCTGCCCCATCCTCTGATCAGCCTGTCATCTTAGGGTTTGACCCTGGTCGTCGTAAGTGCGGGCTGGCAGTCATTGGGGTCGATCGTACGCTGCGCTACCACCAGGTGATTGAAGCAGAGTCAGCGATCGCCACCATTCAAACGCTCCGTCAGCAATTTCCCATTTCCTTGCTGGTCATGGGCGATCAAACCACTGCCAAAGACTGGAAGCAAAGGTTAAACCACGAATTGCCAGACCCACTCCGCATCATCATGGTCGATGAGCGTCACAGTAGTCTGGAAGCCCGCGATCGCTACTGGCAAATGTACCCCGCCAAAGGATTCATGAGCCTCATTCCGCAATCGTTTCGCACGATCCCCAGACCGATCGACGATATTGTGGCGATTCTTTTGATTGAGCGATACCTGGAGCGGCTGGTGGATGAGGGATGAGGGCAAATTAACTCGAAACCCAAAACTCAAAACTCAAAGCTTCCCCTTCTTCCCTTTACACTTATTCACAAATCCCTTGCTGACTTGGTTAGAGGTACAATTCGCGATAGGCTAAGAGAGCATTAAGAGCGATCGAAATTGACTATGACTGCGTTTTCCACCTCTGAAACGGCTGTATCCAATACTCTTCCCCCCAGTGATTCGCGGCAGCGAGTCAGCCAATTCCTGCGCGATCTGCAAGATCAGATTTGTCAGGGGCTAGAACAAGTGGATAGCGAAGGCACCTTTCAAGAAGATAGCTGGGTGCGGGAAGAAGGTGGCGGCGGGCGATCGCGTGTTCTCCGAGAAGGCGGCATCTTTGAACAGGGCGGGGTCAATTTTTCAGAAGTGTGGGGTAAGGATCTACCCCCGTCGATCGTCATGCAGCGCCCAGAAGCCAGAGGCTACGAGTTCTACGCCACAGGCACATCAATGGTGTTGCATCCGCGCAATCCCTACATTCCTACTGTGCATCTCAACTACCGCTATTTTGAAGCGGGTCCCGTCTGGTGGTTTGGGGGCGGCATCGACCTCACACCTTACTATCCGTTTGCCGAAGATGTTGTGCACTTTCATCAAACGCTGAAGCAGGCGTGCGATCGCCATCATCCAGAGTATTACCCTACATTTAAGCTCTGGTGCGACGAATACTTCTACCTCAAGCACCGTCAGGAAACGCGCGGCGTAGGCGGTATCTTCTTTGATTATCAAGATACGCAAGGCATTCTTTATCCCGTAGCCTATCCTGGTTCTCAAAGCGACACGGCAGCAGCTCACCACAGTCAAGCGGTTGGTGCCGTTAAGGGACGCACCTGGGAGGATCTATTCGGGTTTATCCAAAGCTGCGGTAAAGCGTTTTTGCCTGCTTACCTGCCGATCGTCGAACGGCGGCAGGCACAAGCCTACAGTGAGCGTGAGCGCAACTTCCAGCTTTATCGGCGCGGTCGCTATGTTGAATTTAACCTGGTATACGATCGAGGCACAATTTTTGGGTTGCAGACGAATGGACGCACTGAGTCAATTCTCATGTCCCTACCGCCTTTAGTCCGCTGGGAGTACGGTTATACCCCAGAACCCAACACCCCGGAAGCTGCACTTTATGAAACCTTTTTAAAGCCGCAAGATTGGGTAAATTGGACACTGCCAACGCAAGGAGTCTAGGATAGACTGCTTGTAGGTCAGCTTTTTATTCGATGCAGTACTTAGACTCGACAGAGGTTAAATTGAAGTGTAACCAGTGTTTGTGTGAGCAGGCATATGTTTGGGTGCAGGAAGCAGCGCTTTTAGTCTAATCCTGTGAGCTGCTGGCGATCGAGCCACCAATTTTACACGCTTGAATTTACATACTTCAAGGCTAAAGACGTATGGCAGATCTTCAGTTAGAATCAGCCCAAGCATCAACCGTTCGTAGGAGAGGGTAAAGCGGTCCTTATGGAGCAGAAATCAATTCACATGGAGCAGAAAACCCATACAACCCAGGACGGCACAACCGTAATCGTGTTAACGCCTACAGGACGACTTGACATTACAACTGCATGGCAGTTTCGTCTCAAGCTGCAAGAGTGTATCTCTAAGCTCAGCCGCCATGTGGTGGTAAATCTTGGGCAGGTTAACTTTATCGATAGTTCTGGGTTGACCTCTCTTGTGGCGGGTATGCGTGATGCTGACAAGGTGCGCGGCAGTTTCCGCATTTGCAACGTTCATCCTGAAGCCAAGCTCGTCTTTGAAGTAACGATGATGGATTCGGTGTTTGAAATTTTTGAAACCGAGCAGGAAGCCCTAGAAGGAGTGCCAAGAGGCATTGCCAGCTAGTTTTGCACTGCTTCGCATGAGTGCCCATAACTTGTAGAAGAGAGCATAAGGCTTAAATAGAAGAGAACATAAGGCTTAAAACGTAGGGCGCGTACCATTCGGCGACGTTTACTTTAAGCGCGATTGCCCTGCTCAGACGTAAAGGGCAGCCAGAATAGTTGGTAAAGCCACTATTTGCCCCGGTGCGACCACAAATTCATCGGTAAACGTCTCAATAAAGACCTGACCATAGGGTGAAAGCAATGCTTCAATTGTTTCGGGCGTGTACTTGCGTCGATGTTCAGAGTCTTCGTCCGGACCCAAGCAATTATTAGGAACGGCGAAATAAGCACGACCGCCGGGACGAAGCACACGCACTGCCTGTTCTACACAAGCGTGATCATCGTCAATATGTTCTAGCGTTTCGGTGGCAACTATCACATCAAAACTTTGATCAGGCAATGGAATAGCAGGTAATGTTGCTACGACTCCCTTAATTTCTGGCGGGAGTTGAGCGATCGCCGCTTCAGAAATATCGAGACCTGTCACAATATTGCCAAAGTCGAGCAGCCGATGCGCCAAAACACCCGTGCCACACCCTAGCTCCAGCACTTCATTAAAATGTCCGACTGCCCAACAGATGCGACCAAAGCAGCCCGGATATCGACGCCATGTTGCTGTACCTTCCTGTCGCCAAATTTTGTCCCAGTATCCAGGTTTGAGATTAACATTCGTGTCTGTCATGTTGCCAAAGATGCTATGGAGAGTGTTCTTCCGAAATCTTACTCTAGTCATCCCAGACAACAAATGCATTTAACGAATGATACCTTCGCATCTAAGGGGTTTGCGGTTTAATAACCTACCAAATAACCAGGCTTCGACTGCGCTCAACCTTCAGTCATCGAGGGTTGAGCGTAGCCGAAACCCAAACGACTGGTAGCTTATTTTCTTGCAATCCCCTAAGCCCGGTTAGAAAGCAATTTCGTAATTCACGCAGCGAATTGACATCCATAGCGTACCCTTAGTAATGTAAACACTATATATGGATACCAGTTTGACGTATAGCCGCGATCAGCTTTCGCTTTTTTCGGTCTCTGAGCAGAAGACTTTAAAGTACGCTAGCAAGCAACCAGAGCTACTGAAAATTAGTGGTGACGCTTTACAGGCTTGGAAACAGCGTCTTTTTCAGTATCAGCAGCAGGTTCATACTGTCCCAACGCTACAACAGGGCACTCTGTTCGATTCGGCTTCTGGTAGCGCTGATCCCGATCGCATTGATCCGTTTAGTTTACCCCAGCAGAACACTGAATTTTGGCGCTGGAAAGCGGATGATCAGGGTGTCGCAGCGCTGTACTTTGTGATTGACTACACGCTGCCAATTTTGCTGTACGTCGGCGAAACTGTGAAGTCTGGACAACGCTGGAAAGGTGAACATGACTGCAAGCGCTATTTGCTGAACTATCGACAGGCTCACTACCAAAACCAGCTTGAGACATTGTTGGGCATCGCCTTTTGGTCGTTGGCACCGACCCAGACTCGCGATCGCCAACGGCTGGAAACAGCGTTGATCCACAAGTGGCGATCGCCCTTCAATAAGGAGAACTGGGAACTGTGGGGCACACCTTTTACAGGACTGGTGATTGGTTAACGACAACCGTTAAACAGCGGTGATTGCTTAGCAGTTCTCAGCATTGTGGGTCGCTATAGCTCAGTTAAACGAAACCAAAGCCTTACCGATTTCTCACTACTCCTTTATGGCTGCTTTACCCACCAACGATGCGCACTGGCTACCTTAGAACAAGTTGGGTTGTGTAGATGCCCACTCCACGAGAAGAACGAAAGGTACAGCAACGGGGGGCTTGTTGCGGTACCTTTCGTCGTTTGGGGGCTAAAGCTTACATCAATAAAAAGTGAGCAAATTCCGGGCAAGGCTCAGTATGGAGGCGATCGCCTAAAGCCGATCAGTGGTTGACATCGCTTCAGTGCCAGCTTGACGCGTGCGGACGACCCACTCGATTACCTGTTGCCTTAGCTGAATGCCGTCAAGCCGATCGATCTCGCAAATACCTGTAGGGCTGACCACGTTAACCTCAGTGAGACAACCACCGATGATGTCAATGCCAACGAAGATTAAGCCATCGCGCTGTAGTGTGGGCGCAAGCTGAGTGCAAAGTTCATGCTCTCGATCCATCATAGTGGTTTGGGCGACTCTGACACCGACTGCCGTATTCCCCCAAAATCCATTGCCTGTGGGAATCCGATTGACCGCTCCGATCGGCTCCCCAGTAAGCAAAATAATCCGTTTGTCGCCCTCTTTTGCTTCTGGCAAATACGTCTGTACCATCACTGGGACTTGTCCCTGAAAGGTGCTGATTTCGACCAGCGAGTTAATGTTGCGATCGCCCAAAAGTAAAAGCGGAATGCTTCCGCCTGCTAATAACGCTACAGCGAAATCCCGCTCGGACATTGGCTCAATCAGCGGGAGTGGCTATCGTCCCTCGTCTTGCGATCGCGATACTACCGATGCTTTAGCGGAGTCTTTTGCGTTCGCTATAATCGGAGTGCCTTTACAGAATGATACACATGAGCAGCGCTGTAGTTTCGACTGACGAGTTACTTCAACAGTTACAGTGGCGTTACGCGACAAAGAAGTTTGATGCGACGAAGAAGATTGCAGACGAGCTTTGGCAGACGTTGGTAGAAAGCCTGATCCTGGCTCCCTCTTCGTTTGGCTTGCAGCCCTGGAAGTTTTTTGTAGTCACCAACCCAGCAATGCGTCAGCAGTTGGTAGAGCATAGCTGGGGACAAGCTCAGATAGCAGACGCATCCCATCTCGTGGTACTGGCGTTTAAGAAGGGCTTGAATACAGCCGATGTCGATCGCTACATGCAGAACATCGCCACCGTGCGCCAGGTGCCGCTCGAAAACCTGCAAGGGTTTGCCAAAGTGATCAACGGCTTTCTGGCTCAGCCACCCTACCCACTCGACATTGATGAATGGTCAAAGCGACAGGTTTACATTGCACTGGGGCAGTTTATGACCAGCGCGGCGCTTTTGGGCATCGATACGTGCCCGATCGAAGGCTTTAGCCCTGCTAAATACGATGAAGTGCTGGGGTTGACAGAACTGGGGTACGCCTCGGTCGTGCTTTGTCCTGCTGGCTATCGGGCAGACGATGACAAGAGTGCTGTGCTGCCGAAAGTCCGCTACTCAACTAATGAAGTTGTCCAGTATATAGGGTAAGCAGGTATTCAGGAGTCAGCATTCAGGAGTCAGAAGGGTTTCGTCATAGGGACTTCTGACTGCCTGAGTCAAGGGTAGACCGCCTTTGAGCGAGCATTGTGATATATCCTTCAACGTTGCAGCCACCTCGATTGCCTACTCAGAGATCAAGCTGGTGTCAAGCTATGACTGCCTCAGAGCGTGAAACGGCTGGGTGAGCGTGTTGTTTATGCATAGGACAAGTGGTCAATTTTTCCGTTGAGTCAGTCAGCGATCGCTCTTCTCGCACGGCGCTCATTGTTGGAGCGGGGCAGGGCATTGGGTTAGAGTTCGTGCGCCAATTGGTGCAGCGTGACGAAATCGATCGCCTCTATGCCACGTATCGCAACCCGCAAACAGAGCTTTTGGCGATCGCAGATACACGCCTCTCTTGTTTAGCAATGGACATTACCGACGAAGAGCAGATTGCGGCAGTCATCAGCGCCATCCAAGCCGAGACTAACGCGCTGCATACGGTCATTAATTGCGTGGGTGTATTGTATGAGGGCACCATGCAGCCCGAAAAGAGTTTACGACAGGTGAATGCCGAGCAATTGTTGCGCTACTTTCAGGTCAACAGCGTGGGCGCGATGCTGATTGCAAAGCATGTGCAGCCGTTGTTAAAGCATCGCGATCGCGCGATCTTCGCCACCATCTCCGCTAAAATTGGCAGCATTGGCGATAACCATCTGGGTGGCTGGTATGGCTACCGTGCCTCCAAAGCCGCGTTGAATATGTTCATGCACACAACTGCGATCGAATACAAGCGCACCTGCCCACGGGCGATCGTTGTCACCCTACATCCCGGCACCACCGATACGCAGTTATCACAACCCTTTCAGCGCAACGTGCCACCTGAAAAGCTGTTCACGGTCGAGCGTACCGTTCAGCAACTACTGGCGGTGCTAGATCAACTCCAGGAAAACGACAGCGGCGAATTCTTCTCCTGGGATGGTAGTCGTTTGCCCTGGTGAGAGGTAAGGGGAGGGCTTAGACTTTGTATTTCTCAACGAAATCCGAGGTCTGGCAGTTAGCGCAGCAGCAGCGATGCAGATTGCAGTAAGCCGATGACAAAGCCCAAAATGCCGCCCAGATTGACGATCGCCTGTAGTTCGCTTTGCACAATGCCGTTGATTGCGCCCTCTAGCTCTGCGGGAGAAGTGGCTTTGACGCGATCGATAATGACCTGATCAATATTGAGAATCGGAATCGCCTGAGTCACGAGTGATTCCAGATCACGTTCCAGGTACCGTTCCAGAATCAGCGCCAAATCCAGACTGATCACCTCCAGTGAGGCATTCACCACGTCAGACGTGCGTAAGCGTTTGAGAATAACGGTCGCCACGTTTTCCCAATCGACTGACTTGCCCAACTCTTGCAGTACGTCTGAGCCTTTCTCCTGAACGTAAACACGTACGCTATCACGCAAAGTTTTCCGCAGTTGCCGCACAGTCGAAATAGGCAGATTTTGCAACGACAAATTTTGCAGCCATTCCTGTAACCGTCGTCGTAGAGTGAGGGTTGAAACTAACTCGGCAATGCGGGTATTGCTGTCTTCCTTATCGTCCAGGCAAAAGGTACGGAGTCGCAGCAGCGAATTGCGGACTCCAAACAGGTTTGCCACCACCCAGGATGTCCCGCTGGTGCGCTCTCGAAAGCCTTCATCAATGACTTGAATGTTGCGATCGGTCAAAAAGTCGATTAACGCCAGACGGATGGCATCAGGCGGCAAAACCACTTGCAGCAGCCAGTCTGCCAGCTTAATTGACTGCTCATCATTAAGCTGAAACTCCAGTAGCACTTGATCAAAAATCTGATTTAACTGTGCCTCTAGAAAATCTTCACGGCGGGCTAGCACCTTCAGTAAGCGTGGCAGCGACTCGCCCAGCAAATCGCGCAAAATGCTTGACAGCAGCTTCGCCGTTTTTTGTTCCTTATCGGTTTCAATCTGCTCCAAGCCCAACTTCAGCAGCCAGAGAATTGCCGCCTGCACTCGCTCCGTTTCTAGCAAGCGTTTCGCCAGCTTTTGCAGTTCATCTGGCGTCAGCAGCGATCCCATGATGGTGTCAGAGATACGCTTTGCCAGTCGTTCCTGGTTGCGGGGGATAAGTCCTGGCGTAAACGGCACTTGTCGCCCACCGATGTAGCGCGGCTTATAAGGACGAAACAGCATTTTGATGGCGATGTCATTGGTGAAATAGCCAATGATGCCGCCAACGATCGGAGGAGCGAGAAACAGCCAGAGTGCGGAGAAATCCAAAGTAGAAATTACCAGTTGTTAGTTGTTAGTTGCTAGTTGTTAGTCTCTAGCTGCCACTAACAACCAAAAACTAAAAACTAACTACTTACCCACGACCAATACTCCCATCGTACCGCCCGCAATGGGGTAATGTGTGGCGGTGGCAAAGCCTGCCTGCCGTGCTAGTGCGATCTGCTCGATGCCTGTAGGGAAGCGATCGAGACTAGGCGCAATGTAGGCGTACTCTTCGGTTAAGCCAAATTGTTGGGCAGCAGGCACCACGATCGCGTCCAGATACCATTGCTGCAGGGCGCGGATCTGAGCATTAGACGGACGATGAAAGTCGAGAATCGCGGCTTTCGCGTTTGGTTTTAAGACGCGATGGAGTTCCTTGAGGCTGCGTGGAATGTCGGTGACGTTCCGCAAGCCATAGCCCATCGTGGCAGCGTCGAAGTGATTGTCGGCAAACGGCAGCTCCAATGCATCTCCTTCTAGCCAAGTGATTGGGGGCATGGGATAGCGGTGCTGGGCACGCTGCGCGGCGATCGCCAACTGCTCTACCGCAAAATCAATCCCAATCACCTGCCCAGTCAAGCCAACCGGCTGCGCCAGTAATAACGCCAGATCACCGCTGCCACAACACACATCCAGGCAGGTATCGCCGATCGTTGCCCCGCTCCACTTCACCGCCATCTGCTTCCAAACGCGATGTTGCCCCAAACTCAGCCAGGTATTGAGCTGATCGTACACAGGGGCAATGCGGTTAAAGAGAATGCGAATGCGATCGGACGTCATGGGCTTGCAGATGAGAGCGTTGAGTGAAGCACCCCAACTGGCTACCGCCGCTTAAAACGAGCGATCAGCATGGGGCTACATGCACTATCTCACATCTTACTGGTGGACAAACCTGAAGCTAAACGCTGCAACCCTATGCGACTGGACGGTAATAGCGCGTACAGGTCAGCGCCAAAGCCACCTGCTGAGCGGAAAGTTGGAGCAGCATCAGTTCGTCTTCCCGTAAGGTGACTGGCTGCTGCCACTGTAGGGAAAGCACCGCGAGGACTTCTTGACGGTAGGTGACTGGAATCAGTAGATGCGACTGTACGCCTGATGCGGTGTAGTGCTCAACGCCAGCCAGCGACGCGTCAGCCGCAATATTAACTGCAACTTGAGTCTTTTGGGTCGCGATCGCCGCTTTCACCAGAGGATCATGCTCCAACCAGTTTTCCAGTTTGCCATCGGTACTGTACTCGCCTTGGAGTGCTACCAGACGACCGCCCTCCACCAGTTGCAGAAGGCTGCCATCCGCCTGAAAGTTTTTGCCAAAAGCAACCGCGATCGGCTTCAGGCTTGCTTCCAGGCTGGCTGACGCTTGAGCCGTATGCACAATGGTAGACAGGAGAGCCATTTGTGCTTGCGATCGCCGGAGTTCCTCAGTGCGCTGTTTCAGCAACTCGTAGGTTTCAGCAGCTCGTTGCACCACTGCTTTCAGCTCATTTGGATCCCACGGTTTGGTGATGTACTTGTACACCTGCCCCGAGTTAATTGCCTCGACCAAATCTTCTACATCTGTAAAACCCGTGAGAATAATCCGCATCGTGTCTGGAAACTGAGGCACTGTACGGCTGAGAAACTCAGTCCCTTTCATCTCTGGCATCCGCTGGTCTGAGATGATCACAGCCACTTCGCCTTCGGCTGCCAGCATTTCGAGGGCGCGAACGCCACTTTCTGCTTTCAGTACCTGAAAGTCACGCCGAAAGGTGCGATAGAGGAGATCAAGATTATCCGGTTCGTCATCGACGACTAGCATTTTTGCCTTCTTAGTCCGCTCCAGGCTCGTCAACTGACGGTTTGTAGCGTCAAGGTTAGGGATAGCATAGTCCATAGTTGCAAGGCTCCTTAAGCAGCGTCAAGAGGAAGGCTTTCCAGCGCTGTGTTCATCTTTACAGGCTAAGAACGGGATTCGATCAAAGTACAGAACGATCGAGACAGGGTTCAGTACACAATGAGTCTACATATCCCATGAACAATTCGTACAAGTCTAGTCTTGCCAATCTCGCAGTGGTTCTAACACGCGCAGCAAAAAACTGAGGGGATGGCGCTCAGGAGCAGTGTTTCCCGGTTGTCAGGACGTTTGCCACAGCACCCTCATCCATTCGGTCAAAAAATAGTTCTGTCAGAAGCTAGAGACTTACAGCCTTTGTCAGATCAATAAGCCACAGTCTGATTCATGTGGATATGAGGTGTAGGGCTTCGTCGTGAGCGTCGTCGTGAGCGCTCAGCCCAACGGTGTTGAGTGTGGTGAATGCCAAGGAAAACCGCTGTAAGAGAGTGCAGAGCCTTAAGTTCGGAGCGTATGACTATGCGGCTGGGCACTTCTAATTGAGCCGTGGAGAAGTAAGAGACGCTTCGTTTGTTTCAGCCTCAAAGACCCACGCAGTCACATCTGAAGGCGAAACACGAGAGAGGGAAGGGCGCGTCATGCCTGTAAGGTATCCGACATAATTACCCATCAAGAAATAAACGGCTACCATCGCTGCCGCCGAGAACGCGACGAGTGTGCCCGCCAACATGAGAGAGAATTCGCTGCGATCGACCGCCTGCTGCATCAGATGCAGTGACCAGGCAACGAGAGCAATAACAATGGCAAGAATGATGACTAGCATATCTAAAGTATTGTAACAGATACTCAGATTTCGTCATCCTCGTTTCCTACTATTTACCACTGCAAGTACCCCTCAAGCTGGTTGACACCAAGGCGCGGGTGGTCTCTCACGGCTGACCAATAGACGATCGCTCGTTGACTGTGAGACGTACAGGCACCTGTTGGGCGGCTAGATAGGCTTTAATTTCAGAGACTGTCAGGTGCCCATAGTGCAGCAGTGAGGCAAGTAACGCTGCTTCTGCCTTGCCTTCTGTCAGCGCTGCGTGAATGTGCTCACAATTACCGGCACCGCCTGACGCAATCACTGGGATTTCGACGTGCTCAGCGATCGTGCGCGTGAGCGCCAGGTCATAGCCTGCTTGCGTGCCGTCTGCATCCATACTCGTCACCAACAGCTCTCCAGCCCCACGCTGCTCGACATTTTTCGCCCAAGCGATTGCGTCGAGTCCGGTGTTTTCTCGTCCACCGCGCACATACACGTCCCAACCAGGATTGTCAGCGTCTTGCCGTCTTCGAGCATCGATCGCCACCACAATACATTGATTGCCAAAGCGATCGCTGGCACGATCGATTAAGTTGGGATCACGCACTGCGGCTGAGTTGATGCTGACCTTATCGGCTCCCGCTCTTAACAATTGTTTAATAGTCTCTAAGTTTTGAATGCCGCCACCGACCGTGAGGGGGATAAACACTTGCTCCGCTGTACGATACACCACATCAAAAATGATGCCCCGATCTTCGTGGGTTGCCGTGATGTCTAGAAAGACTAGCTCATCGGCACCAGCCTGGTTGTAGACCTGCGCTAACTCAACCGGATCACCCGCATCCCGCAAATCAACAAAATTGACTCCTTTGACTACCCGCCCCGCTTTTACGTCTAGACAGGGTAGAATTCGCTTCGCCAGCATGGTTTTTAGCAGCTTTGAACGTTTGCATCTTAGAGTATTTGGGAGGTGGCAGTCAGTGGTTAGCTTTCTTCAACAACTAACAACGAACAACCAACCACTCCCGCGTCTCAAATTCTCATCTACTAACTACTATCCGACACTCGACGCTGATACACTGAACCTTGTTTTCACAGTCTTGGAGTGGCGATGGAAGTTGGTCAAAAGGTGCGCGTGTATCGGTTGCGCGATCGTGTGTCGCCGATGATTGCCAAAAAGTTGGGCGAAGTCGGCGTGATTCAGGATTATAAGATGACGGATGCCAGCGGTGTTGGCTATCTGGTCAAGTTTACAGATAATTCGGCGACCTGGTTTTTTGAGGATGAAGTGCAGCCTGCGCCCGTAGGTAATTAAGCGCGTTCTGGCTCAATCGCGCCGTTGCAGACGCACCACAATGATGTGTGCAGAGTCCAGGCAATCGCTACCATAAGAGGAACGCTGGCGAATCGTTGAGCTGGCACACGTAATGCATTGGGTTGAAAGCGGAAACATGGCTCTAATTTTGACGTTTTTGGGCAAAGGTGGTGTTGGTCGGACGACGATCGCGATCGCGACTGCCAAGCGCTTTGCCGCTCAGGGGAAACGAGTGCTGCTGGCGTTTCAAGAACCGGACGTGGCGGTGGGCATCCTTTTAGGCACAGTTCCTAGCCATGAACCGCAGGAGCTTGCGACACACTTCTCTGCTGTGCAGTTTCAGGCATCGCTGCTGCTAGAGCGCAGTTGGGAAGAAGTTAAAAAATTGGAAGCACAATACCTGCGCACCCCGTTTTTTAAGGAAGTCTTTGGGCAGGAGCTAAGCGTGCTGCCGGGGATGGACAATGCGCTTGTTTTGAACGCACTGCGAGAGTATGAGGCGAGTGGCAAGTACGATGTGATTGTGTACGACGGTGCCGGGAATCAAGCCACACTGCGGTTGTTTGGGATGCCCGAAAGCTTGAGTTGGTATGCACGTCGGTTCCGTAAGGTGTTTGCCGATTCCGATTTGGGTAAGACCTTATCGCCGTTCTTGCAGCCGATCGCCAGTGCCGTACTAAACGTGAGCTGGACAGACGACCTCTTCAACCAGCCAGCCGCGCAACAGGCAACCAATATCTTAGAGCAGGGCAAGCAAGCGTTAGCTGATCCCAATCGGGTTGCTGCCTATCTGGTGACAACAGAGGATGCCGCCGCGATCGCAACGGCAAAGTATCTCTGGGGTGCCGCACAGCAGGTGGGGCTGACGGTCGGTGGAGTGCTTTTGAACCGAACCCATGACAGTGGAGCCGTCGCGCCAGAGTTTGCACCCTTGCCTGTGACACCGATTCCCACACAGGCGATTGACGATTGGCAACCGTTGATAGATGCGTTACCAGACTTAGAGCAAGCGTCTCAAGCACCTCGACCGATCGCGATTAACGTCGCAGAACGTAAGGTCAGCCTGTTTCTGCCAGGGTTTGATAAGAAGCAAGTGAAGCTCACACAGTCTGGACCCGAAATCACGATCGAGGCTGGCGATCAGAGACGCAATATCCTGCTGCCACCAGAACTGAGCGGCAAACCTGTCGCTGGCGCAAAATTCCAGGATAGTTTTCTGATCATTTCCTTCTAACGCCTACGTTCTGATTTCCAAATTCTGCCTTCTGTCTCCTGGATTCTGACTCCTCACCGACCAACCTAGCCCTAATCGGATATTCATCCCGTATGACTGAATCGAATCCTGCTCCGTTATCAGACGATCCTGTCGCTAAGGTTACACCAGAAGAAACGGTAGCTCCGTCGCCAGTAGGCGATCGTAGCGCTAAAGCCCGACAACTGCTTGGAATGAAGGGCGCACAGCAGGGCGAAACGTCCATCTGGAAAATCCGCCTCCAGTTGATGAAGCCCATCACCTGGATTCCGCTGATTTGGGGCGTGGTGTGTGGCGCTGCTTCCTCAGGAAACTACCGTTGGACGCTGGAAAACGTTTTGATTTCGGCTGCCTGCATGTTGATGTCGGGTCCGCTGCTGACGGGGTATACCCAAACGCTCAATGATTTTTACGATCGTGACCTTGATGCCATCAACGAGCCGTATCGCCCCATTCCATCGGGGGCAATCTCACTTCCACAGGTGACGGTACAAATTTTGGTGCTGTTCTTTGGCGGCATTGGCGTTGCGTATGTGCTGGATCAATGGGCGGGGCATGAGTTTCCGACCATTACAGTGATGGCGATCGGCGGCTCCTTTGTGTCTTACATTTATTCCGCACCGCCTCTCAAGCTGAAGCAAAACGGCTGGTTAGGCAATTATGCGCTGGGTGCCAGCTACATTGCACTTCCTTGGTGGGCGGGTCATGCGCTGTTTGGCGATCTGAACCCGACGATTATGGTTCTCACGCTGTTCTACAGTTTGGCAGGTCTGGGCATTGCGATTGTCAATGACTTTAAGAGCGTCGAGGGCGATCGGCAGTTGGGCTTGCAGTCGCTGCCTGTGATGTTTGGGATCACGACTGCTGCATGGATTTGCGTCTGCATGATTGACATCTTTCAGGCTGGCATTGCCGTTTACCTGCTTAGCATTCACGAAAATCTGTATGCAACCATCCTGTTACTGTTAGTGATTCCGCAAATCACCTTTCAGGACATGTATTTTCTGAGAGATCCGCTGAAGAACGATGTGAAATATCAGGCAAGCGCTCAACCCTTTCTGGTGTTAGGGATGCTGGTTGCTGGGATCGCCCTCGGTCATGCTGGAGTTTAGCGACTAAAATTTGGTCAATCTGAGCACAAATCACCGTCTTGCTACCCTGTCATCGTCATTGCAGGCAATTTGCAGAAAGGGCTGACGCAGCTTAATTTGATGTCGATGGATTACAGCTTGAAGCCTTCGGCAGAAAGTACGCTCCAGTCGATCGCACCCTTGACCTCTGTCAGGATTCTGTCAAGATATAGCAGACCCTCATTTGACTGCTGGACAAAAGGTTGGCTGAATGCTGAAGTTGTTAGGGTTTGCTGATCCCTAAGATGCATTTTGATCCCAACCCCTTACAATGAGGACGGCGATCGCTCGGTGGTGATGAGGCTGTAGTGTGGAAAATTTTCTTTCAAAACTCAAAAACTTATCGATCCGCTCCAACGGTTCCGAGTCGCTACAGTCTGATTTACGACCAGACACGGCTAAGTCGCCTTCAGCGTTGCCTCAAGCGGTAACCCCAAGATCCGACCAGACGGAACCCGTGCCGCAACGCATGAAGCGCTTTCGCATGGGTAAACCGCTACACCGTCGCTATGCATTCTGGCTGGCGCTTGTAGCTGTGAGCGGTGGTGCTGCCGTAGCCTGGGGCGTATGGAAAGTCGAAAAAAGCCTGCCTGATGTTTCAGCGATCGCTAGCTTCTCCCAGAATGGGACGTTGACCATCAAAGCGGCGGATGGGGTTGTTTTACAACAGCTCGGTTCCGCAACACGGCAAAAGCTGACCATTAAGCAAGTTCCTGATCGTGTCATCAAAGCCTTTATTGCGGCTGAAGATCGTCGGTTCTACCAGCACAACGGGGTTGACTACCAATCAGTTATACGGGCTGTCGCCTCCAACTTGCTGGCGCGTGACCTGGTTGAGGGGGGCAGTACGATTACGCAGCAGGTCGCGCGAATTATCTACCTCAGCCAGGATCGCACAATGGCGCGCAAGCTTCAAGAAGCGTTTTTAGCGCAAAAAATTGAGCGCACTTTGAGTAAAGATCAGGTGCTGGAAAAGTACCTCAACTTGGTCTATTTGGGATCAGGGGCTTACGGCGTTGCAGATGCCGCCTGGGTTTACTACAGCAAGTCGGTCGATCAACTGACGCTATCAGAGACTGCTATGATTGCTGGCTTGCCGCCTGCTCCCAGTGACTACTCTCCGCTGGTGAACCTGCAAATTGCCCGCCAACGGCGCGACATCGTGCTCGATCGCATGCAGGAAGTTGGTTTTATCACGGAAGCTGAGGTCGAACAAGCGCGTGCCCAACCGCTTACCCTCAAACCCAGTGCGCCTAAGAAACTGTACAGCGATACGCCTTACTTCACATCGTATATTCAGCAGCAATTGCCCAAGCTGCTGACAAAAGAGCAGCTAGAGGCTGGTGGGTTAACCGTCGAGACAAGCCTTAATCCGACCTGGCAGAAAGCAGCGGAAAAGGCGATCACAGATGCAGTGAAAAACATTGGACCCTCCGAAGGCTTTAAGCAGGCATCGCTGGTGGCGGTTGATCCCCGTAATGGTGAAATTCGCGCGATGGTAGGCGGCACCGACTTTAACACGAGCCAATTTAATCGCGTGACGCAGGCGCAGCGTCAGCCAGGCTCGTCTTTCAAGCCGATTTTGTATACGACTGCGATCGCCACAGGGATTTCGCCCTACGCCACTTATTTAGATGCGCCCGTAAACGTAGATGGCTATAAGCCTCAAAATTACAGCCGTAAATACAACGGCTGGCTGTCGCTGCGAGATGCCATTACCAATTCAATCAACCTGGTTTCAGTCCGGTTGCTAATCGATGTGGGCTTTGACCCTGTGATTAAACTGGGGCATGACATGGGCATCCGGTCTCAATTGCTGCCGACGTATTCTCTAGCCTTGGGCACGTCCGAGGTTAACCTGCTGGAGATTACCAGTGCCTATGCGACGCTGGCGGCAAAAGGCAACTACCGCGAGTCGCACGGTATTCGTCGCATCATCAACCGTAAGGGGGAGGTCATTTACACTGCTGCCCCAAAACCCAAACAAGCAGTTGACCGGGATTCTGTGGCGATCGTCACTTGGATGATGCAAAACGTCGTCAACAGTGGTACTGGTCAAGCGGCGAAAATTGGCAGACCCGTGGCTGGCAAAACAGGCACTTCTGAAGAAGCCCGTGATTTGTGGTTTATTGGCTTTGTGCCTCAGATGGCGGCTGGCGTTTGGTTGGGTAATGATGACAATACGCCCACTTGGAGCTACAGCAGCACGGCAGCAGAAGTTTGGCACAATTTTATGACCACGGTTGTGAAAGGCATGGCGGTTGAGAAATTTCCTGAACTTCCTAAGCTGGATGGTCGCAAAGGCACGATCAAAGCTAAGCCAGTTAAACCAAACCAAATGTATGACGGCGAAGCACCACAGACTGATACCCAATCTTCTGGAGAATCTCGTAGTTATCCTCGCTCGGGAGATTCTGCAAAACCTGCACCAGCAGCACCGTCTTCTGGTACTTCTGCGCCTTCAAACACACCAGCTCAACCTTTAGAAGCAGCGCCAGCCGCTCCTGAATCAGCACCACCCCAAAACTCTGCGCCTGAACTACCTCCTGCCGAACCAGCACCGCCGCCCACAACCTCTGGACCGCCCCAGCCTGCCCCTGGTAATTGATTTTAGTCAATGGGCATAATCCTCCAGACTTTAGACATTAAAGTTGAGACCAAAGCACGCTGATTGACTCACTATGTTCTCTAAAGTTCTGATTGCCAATCGGGGTGAAATCGCCTGCCGCATTATTCGTACGCTCGATCGCCTGGGGATTGCCTCTGTTGCGGTCTATTCTGAAGCGGATGCCCACACAGCACATGTAGCCGCTGCGGGTGAAGCCGTTTGTGTGGGAGCTGCCCCTCCGTCTCAAAGCTATTTACGGGCAGACGCAATCCTGGCAGCAGCACAGGCAACCGGAGCGGATGCTATTCATCCTGGCTATGGTTTTTTAAGCGAGAATGTTGCTTTTGCAGAAGCGTGCGCTCAAGCAGGTATTGCGTTTATTGGTCCCACCCCTGACCAAATCCGTCAGTTTGGGCTAAAGCATGAAGCACGGGCGATCGCCCAACAAGCCGGACTACCCCTCGTTCCTGGCACGTCGTTGTTAGACAATTTAGATGAGGTGAAACAAGCCGCAGATACGGTCGGCTATCCCGTGATGATCAAAAGCACAGCGGGTGGTGGCGGCATTGGAATGCAGCTTTGCCGGGAGGAAGCAACGCTGGCAGATCTCTTTGCTACAGTGCAGCGGTTAAGCCGCAATAACTTTAATGAAAGCGGGGTTTTCCTCGAAAAGTATGTCGAACGGGCACGCCACATTGAAGTGCAGATTTTTGGCGATGGGCAGGGTATCGTCGTGGCGCTGGGTGAACGGGACTGCTCCATTCAACGGCGCAACCAAAAGGTGATTGAAGAAGCCCCTGCGCCTAACATCAGCGAGGAACTTCGACAGCGCTTGTTTGAGTCGGCAGTGCGGCTGGGGCAGACTGTAAATTATCGATCGGCTGGCACCGTGGAGTTTATCTACGATGTGGACACCGAGCAGTTTTATTTTTTGGAAGTAAATACTCGTTTACAGGTCGAACATGGCGTAACGGAAGCGGTTACAGGTATCGATCTGGTGGAATGGATGGTGCGGCAGGCAGCAGGCGAATCGCTTTCGCTGGGCACCTATCGCTATCAACCGAATGGACACTCGATGCAGGTGCGGGTCTATGCCGAAGATCCCAACAAGAACTTTCAGCCTAGTTCGGGGACGCTGACCAACGTGCAGTTTCCTGATGCCATCCGCTGCGATACCTGGATTGCAACGGGCACAGAAGTTTCACCCTTTTATGATCCCCTGCTGGCAAAAGTCATTGTACATGGGGAATCCAGGCAAGGGGCGATCGCTGCCCTCCAAACTGCTCTTGCCAGTTCTCGCCTTGACGGTATCGAAACCAACTTGGAGTATCTGCGCCAAATCATCGCGGCTCCTGCGTTTGCCGAGGCTGCACTGACCACCAAATTTCTCAACAGCTTTGCCTATCAGGCTCGGACGATCGATGTCCTCGTGTCCGGCACTATGTCCACCGTGCAGGATTATCCAGGACGGGTGGGCTACTGGGATGTTGGCGTACCGCCTTCTGGTCCGATGGATTCGCTCGCGTTCCGCTTGGGCAACCGGATCTTGGGAAACTCAGACACGGCAGCAGGTTTGGAATGCACCCTTTCGGGTCCTACGTTGCGCTTCAACATCGATACCGTCATTTGCCTGACGGGTGCAACGATGAAGGCAACGTTAGACAAGGAGCCGATCGCCTTCTGGACAGCCGTTCCCGTCAAAGCAGGCAGTACGTTACGTCTGGGCACCATTCAGGGCAACGGCTTTCGGACGTACCTCTCCGTGCAGGGTGGCTTTGATGTCCCCGATTATTTGGGTAGCAAGGCAACGTTTACCCTGGGCGGGTTTGGTGGGCATGGGGGCAGAGCGCTGCAAGTTGGCGATGTGCTGAAGCTGCAACCAGCCTCACCTCAAGCATTCCAATCGCTTCCACCTGAACTGATTCCGACCTATCCCGAACATTGGGAGATTGGCGTACTGTACGGACCGCACGGCGCACCTGATTTCTTTACCGACGCGGACATTGAGACCTTCTTCCGTACGCATTGGGAAGTTCACTACAATTCGGCGCGGACAGGCATTCGGTTGATTGGTCCTAAACCCGAGTGGGCACGTCAGGATGGCGGTGAGGCAGGGCTGCATCCCTCCAACATCCACGACAATGCCTATGCGGTGGGGACGATCGACTTCACAGGCGATATGCCCATCATTTTGGGGCTGGATGGTCCCAGTTTGGGTGGCTTTGTGTGTCCTGCCACGATCGCCGAAGCTGAATTGTGGAAAATTGGGCAGCTTAAACCGGGCAACACCATTCAATTCCATCGCCTCACGTTCGATCAGGCATTACAGCAAGAACTCAAACTCGATCGTCAAATCCAAACGTTACAAGTTGGTCAACCGCTAACGGTTGTGGCTGATGGTTCCAGCGATACGTGCTCCGTACACATAAGTGAACGCGCGATCGTTGCCACGCTGCCTGCTACCGAGACTCAGATTGCCGTTACCTACCGTCAGGCAAGCGACAAGTACCTGCTGATTGAATACGGTGCTCTGGTGCTGGACTTGAATCTGCGCTTTCGGGTGCATGAGTTGATGACCTACCTGCACGCCAATCCCATTGCAGGCATTCTGGAACTCACGCCAGGAATGCGATCGCTCCAGGTGCATTACGATAGCCGCGTCCTTTCCCAACAGGACTTGCTAACGGCGTTGCAGGCAATTGAAGCGCATTTGCCCGCGATCGCCGACCTGGAAACCTTGCCGACCCGCATTGTTCATCTCCCCCTCTCCTGGGATGACGAATCAATCCAACTTGCCATTCAAAAATATATGCAGTCGGTGCGGAAAGACGCGCCCTGGTGTCCCAGCAACATTGAATTTATTCGACGCATCAATGGCTTAGACAGCATTGAAGACGTAAAAGAGATTGTCTTCAACGCCAGTTACTTAGTCATGGGACTCGGCGATGTCTACCTCGGTGCGCCCGTCGCTGTGCCGCTCGATCCGCGTCATCGCCTTGTCACGACCAAATACAATCCCGCTCGTACCTGGACACCCGAAAACGCTGTGGGCATTGGGGGTGCCTACCTCTGCATCTACGGGATGGAAGGTCCCGGCGGCTATCAATTTGTGGGGCGCACAGTGCCCGTGTGGAATCGCTACAAGCAAACGGCGGCTTTCAAGGATGGAAAGCCCTGGCTGCTGCGGTTCTTTGACCAAATCCGGTTTTATCCCGTGTCCAATGCTCAGCTAACGCAACTCCGCGAAGACTTTATTGAAGGCACGTTCAAGCTGACGATCGAAGAAACGACCTTCAACCTACAGGACTATCACCAGTTCTTAGAAAGCATCACCGAAGAAGCCACTGCCTTCAAAACCCGCCAGCAAACCGCTTTTCGTGAAGAACGCGATCGCTGGGCACTCAATGCCCAGGATGAACAAGCCATTGTAGACGAACCCGACCTTCCTCCCGTACCAGCGATCGAAGTCCCTGATGACTGCTACTCGATTACGGCTGCTACTACCGCGAATGTCTGGCAGGTTTTAGTGCAACCGGGCGATCGTGTCACCGAAGAGACAGGCGTGATCATCCTGGAAGCCATGAAGCAAGAAATGACGCTACTTGCCGAAGCATCCGGCGTTGTCACCGATGTCCTATGTACCCCAGGACAACTCGTCACCGCTGGACAAGTCCTGGCAGTGATCCGTAGCAATGTTCCCTCTACTCTGGAGAAAATTTTCTAGAAAAGGTTCGAGACTGTCAGAGATAGATGAAGAAGGGCACTCACTTCCCTTGTTGAAGCTAATTTTGGACGGTTCACGTCTCGGTTAAAACAGAACTTTGTAACTATTGACGCGGAGTTGAAAATCTGGAGCATTTCCTTTTTCCAACGCCTCAAAATAAAGTTCCTTGAACTACTTCTGGCTGAGAATTATTTGGTTTGGGCGGCCAAAACACACCGAGTACAACCCATGTGTTGTATGGAAATACTGTACCCATAAAGAAACGGGTATCTTTGCT
>ENA-ORBV01000455-ORBV01000455.1-microbial-mat-metagenome-genome-assembly--contig:-NODE-455-length-93430-cov-11.095744_pt1 | contig 93430 bp, 82 predicted proteins | sample MGYA00237777_ERZ505514 | MGnify/ENA primary metagenome ERZ505514 (study PRJEB26160, sample SAMN06269048) | microbial mat metagenome | isolation source: Oligotrophic lake microbial mat | place...
ACATGGGGCACACCTCGCCCCTCGCCCCTGCCCCTTTCCCCTTGCCCTCTGCTATTCCATACCCCTTACAAATGGTTTAGTGTCCAATGGGGAAAAATGGCCTTCCAGAAACTGAAAATATCCGGCCATAGCAATCATCCCTGCATTATCAGTGCAATATTGCATCGCAGGGAAATATAAATTCCAGTGTTGTTCTTTTCCAGTTTCAGTAAGCCGGGATCGCAAACCAGAATTGGCAGCAACGCCACCGGCAATACCAATGGCTGTTATGTTATGAAGTTTTGCTGCGAGTAACACTTTACGAACCAAGATTTCAACGATGACATGTTGAATGCTGGCACAGATATCATTGAGGTGCGTTTCAATAAAAGCAGGATCCTTTTTTACTTCATCTCTGATAAAATAGAGGATCGCAGTCTTGATGCCACTGAAGCTAAAATCAAGGCCATCAACCTGAGGAATGGGAAATGAATAAACTGGTTTTCCTTCTTTCGCAAGACGGTCTATGAGCGGACCTGCCGGATAAGGAAGTCCTAGTATTTTTCCGGACTTATCAAACGCTTCTCCTGCAGCATCATCGAGGGTCTGACCCAACACTTCCATATCGGTCCCGCTTTTCACCATGACGATCTGTGTATGTCCACCAGAGACCGTTAGACATAAAAATGGAAACGGAGGACGAGGTTCATCAATAAAGTGTGACAGCACATGGGCGCGCATGTGATTGACGGAGATAAAAGGTATTCCTAAGCTTAGTGCCATCGCTTTTGCATAGCTCAGTCCCACAGTCAGGGAACCCATCAGCCCCGGACCTGCTGTGCATGCTATTGCATCCAGTTGCGAAAGGCTGATTTTGGCTTGCCTGAGCGCCGCATCGCTCACCAGTGCGATATTCTCCTGATGCATACGGGCTGCCACTTCAGGCACAATCCCACCATACTGGGAATGTATCGCCTGGCTGGCGATAATGTTGCTCAGCATCAAGCAATCACAGAAAACTGCGGCTGAGGTATCATCACAAGATGATTCAATGGCCAGAATACAAACCTTTTCGTCCTTCATACTGCAAAAGTAATTTTTATGATTAAGGCGTTTTAAAAAGTAGAGACGCGATTTATTGCGTCTCTACTTTTTAAAACGCCTTCGCCTTCGCCCTCTTTCCTTAACCTGAAATTCCCTATCATTGTTGGCTCGTTTTTTGGAAAAGAAGAGCAGAATGATCAAATCCTGATGTCTAATCCGACAAACCCACCTGAACTCATCATTTCCTTGTCAAGGGATAAGGTAGGGGTTCACCTATTGGCTAAACCCCAATTTGGAAGGGTTGGTTGGAAATCCAGCTTCCCGGTGGTAGGCGGTTTTATGGAGGACCAGATCTCAAATGCCTTAGATACAGCCTTAAATCTCAATCCTTCCCTGGTTGATCAGTTTCACGATGTGGCTGTAGTGGTAGTTGACAGACCCAATGTCTGTGTTCCCCGTTTTTATGCAGAAGGCGGTAAATTGTCTGAAATCGTGAGTAGATACCTTAGGGTAAGATATGGAGATGCGTTATCCTCCGATATCACGTCCGGGGAAATAGTCATAGCCTACAGCTTGCCGGCAGGGACAATCAAGCTGATCCGGGAATATTATTCCAATTCAGACCAGATTCACCTTACATCCTTGTTGTGGAATGCAATTTGTCAACTTGCAGCCCCAACTGACGACCTGAATTCCAGGTTGTTTTATTTTATTACCGGCAACTCATTGATCATCATAGGTGAGACGGGAGGTAAACTGACTTTTTCAAAATCCTTATATATTCAGGATCATGGGGATGTCGCCTACTACGCCATCGCCTGTGCCAGAATGCTCATGCCAAAGGAGAACTGGTTGTTGACGATAGAAGGTGAAGAGGTTTCCTTCGATATGCCCGGCGAAACCTATTTCAGGTTGCATCATCGGCTCGAACTTCCTGACCTGCATACCCTGGTTGCTACACACAGGTCATGCGGATCATAGGTGGTCAATGGCGAGGCAGGCGTATTCAGATTCCTTCAAAAGGCTGGCCTGTAAGGCCTACAACCGATTTCGCTCGGGAAGCTTTATTCAATATTCTGGACAACCGACTGGAGTATGAGCATGCTTCAGCTCTCGATTTATTTGGTGGCACTGGTATTCATTGTATGGAGTTAGCGTCGCGGGGATGTATGGACATCACCTATGTAGACAGGTACAAGGAGAGTATAAGGTTTATGCGCTCTTTTGCCAAAGAATGGGATATACCTTTGGAAGTGGTATTGAGTGATGTATTCAGGTTTATCAAAGAGGCACATAGGCAATGGGATTATATATTCGCTGATCCACCTTATGATATGAAGGGGCTTGAAACCCTCCCCGACCTCATCCTTGAGGCCGGTTTGCTCATGCCTGAGGGCTTTTTTGTGTTGGAACATATAGCCACCAAAACTTTTAACAAAACGCCTGGTTTTAAGGAGGCCAGGCACTATGGTCAAAGTGTATTCAGCTTTTTTGACGCAGGATCGTAACTTTGCACCCCTTACATGAAAGACATTACTAAAGAAATTGAATCGGCAGCCGCTGAGGCTGTAAAGGAAATCTACCAGGTGGAACTATCCCCCGGTGATTTTCTGGTGACATCTACTAAGAAAGAACACAAAGGGGATTATACCCTGGTGACTTTTGCAGTATCTAAAATGCTCCATCAGGCTCCGCATCAGATTGCAGCTGCTATCGGCGCATATATGCAGCAGAACAGGTCATGGGTGATTTCCACCGAAGTGGTTCAGGGATTTCTCAATATATCGCTGAGCACTGATTACTGGACTTCTGTGATGGATGAAATCAAGGCTCACCCGGATTTCTGGAAGCCTGCACAAGCAAAAGAAAAAGTACTCGTAGAGTTTGCCTCACCTAATACGAACAAACCACTGCATCTAGGGCATATCAGGAATATACTCCTCGGTTGGTCAACTTACAAAATACTTTCAGCATGTGGGCATGATGTGCATCGTGTACAGATCGTCAACGACCGTGGCATTGCCATTTGCAAGAGTATGCTTGCATGGCAGCAATTTGGGGAAGGAGCTACGCCTCAAACAACTGAAACTAAAAGCGATCACTTTGTAGGTGATTGGTACGTTCGATTTGAGAAAGAATTTTCTGCAGAATATAAAGCGTGGCAACAAACGAAGGAAGGACAAGAAAGATTTGAATCACTCAAGAGTGAAGATAAATCAGAGGCTGAGTTTTTCAAAGGGTATAAAAATTTTTATTTCAATGCGCACAGTTCATTGGGCAGACAGGCAAGAGAATTGCTTTTAAAGTGGGAGGATCATGATGCTGAAACCCTTGCCTTGTGGAGAAAAATGAATGGCTGGGTGTATGAAGGATTTAACGAGACATATAAAAACCTCGGCGTTGAATTTGATAAGCTTTATTTCGAAAGTGATACCTACTTATTAGGCAAAGACCTGATTGAAGATGGAATAAAGCGCGAAGTATTTTATAAAAAGGATGATGGGTCTGTTTGGGTTGATCTGACAGCATACGGACTGGATCATAAATTGCTTTTACGGAGTGACGGCACGTCAGTTTATATGACGCAGGACCTGGGCACGGCCCAAAAACGTTATGAAGAGTTTGACGCTCAACGCATGGTTTATGTGGTAGCCGATGAACAGAATTATCACTTCCAGGCGCTTTTTGCAATTATGGCAAAGCTGGGAGCACCATATGCAAATGGTTTGTACCATCTGTCTTATGGAATGGTTGATCTTCCCGAAGGTAAGATGAAGTCAAGGGAGGGAACCGTGATTGATGCCGATGACCTCATGGCTGATGTCATCGAAGAAGCTCGCGTAGCAGCAACTGATCGGGAAATGACAGATTCTGAGGTGATCAGACGGATCGGTATGGCTGCACTGAAATTCTTTATTGTCAAAGTAGATCCCCGTAAGCGCATGACCTTTGATCCTAAAGCGTCAGTTGACCTTCAGGGACAAACTGGGCCCTACATCCAGAATGCCTATGTACGTATACAATCTATCTTGCGAAGAGCCGGAGATGAAAGGAAAAGTTATGAAGGCTATGCATTGAATGAGGATGAAAAGTTGCTACTCAATTTACTTGGCCAGTGCCGCCATATCATCGAAAATGCTGCCAAAGATTATAGTCCTGCTCTGGTGGCCAATTATGCGTTTGCTTTAGCTAAGGAATACCATCGGTATTATCACGACATCAAGGTGCTCCAGGCTGAATCAGAAGTTGCTAAAGAATTTAGGCTTGTATTGATCAACACGATTGCCAATATCCTTGAAAATACGATGGATCTATTGGGGATTGAGATGCCGGAGAGGATGTAGTAAGTGAAGAATGATGCTTCGACTTCGCTCAGCAACCACGAAATGAAAAGTGAGTAGTTAACAGTGATTAGTAAGTAGGGAAGAGAGCTAGGAAAACAGCTTTGCAATAAGAAATTATAATATATAATAATGAAACAACGCATTAGCGTTACACCTATATGGAAGAAACCCGGTCATTGAATTTTATAGAAGAAATCATTGAAGAGGATATTGCTAATGCAAAGCATGGCGGAAGGGTTCATACCCGGTTTCCACCCGAACCAAATGGATATCTCCATATCGGGCATGCGAAAGCCATTTGCCTCAATTTTGAAATCGCAAAAAAGTATGGCGGCAAGACCAATCTTAGGTTTGACGATACCAATCCAGCCACTGAAGAAACGGAATACGTCAATGCGATAAAAGCGGATATCCGCTGGCTTGGATATGACTGGGAGGATCGGGAATATTATGCATCTGACTACTTTGATCAGATTTACGGATACGCGTTGGATCTTGTTCGTAAAGGCCTCGCCTATGTAGATGACAGCACAGCTGAAGAAATAGCCATACAGAAAGGCACGCCTGCTGAGCCCGGAAAGGAGAGCCCATTTCGCTTCCGCAGCATTGCTGAAAACCTTGATCTTTTTGAGCGTATGAAGGATGGCGAGTTTGAGGATGGATCCCGTGTTTTACGGGTGAAAGTTGACCTGGCCTCGCCGAATATGCATATGCGTGATCCGGTCATCTACAGGATCAAGCGCCAGCATCATCATCGTACAGGCGATACATGGTGCATTTATCCGATGTACGATTTTGCCCATGGACAAAGTGATAGTATCGAAGGCATCACCCACTCACTTTGCTCGCTTGAGTTTATACATCATCGTCCTTTGTATGATTGGTTTATCCGTCAACTGGTTATTTTCCCAAGCCAGCAGATCGAGTTTGCAAGAATGAATGTTACTTACATGATCACGTCTAAAAGACGGCTGATGCAGTTAGTCAATGAAGGGCTGGTAACTGGCTGGGATGATGCACGCATGCCTACGATCAGTGGTTTGAGACGCAGAGGATTTCCTGCTGCAGCGATCCGGACATTCTGTGATAAAGTAGGTATTGCCAAACGGGATAACTGGATCGAAATTGAATTGCTCGAATCCTGTGTCCGTAGTGAGCTCAATCAAACTGCTCTGCGCAGAATGGCGGTATTGGATCCTGTCAAACTTGTTATTTCCAATTATCCCGAAGGCCAGACAGAATTACTTCCATCTGAGAATAATCCTGAGAACGAAGCTTCAGGTCACAGGGAAATGCCCTTCAGCCGTGAGATTTATATCGAACGTGAAGATTTTTTGGTTGACCCACCTAAAAAATATTTCAGACTTTCTCCCGGAGCTACTGTGCGTTTGAAGAGTGCCTACATCCTCACCTGCGAGAGGGCGATTGTTAATGAAACCACAGGTGTCATTGATGAAATCATTTGCACGTATTACCCTGATTCTAAAAGTGGATCTGATACCAGTGGAATAAAAGCCAAAGGCACACTTCACTGGGTCAATGCGCCTACGGCCGTAAAGGGAGAAATCAGAATGTATGACCGACTTTTTACTACAGAAAACCCGCTGGCAGAGGGAGTCGATTTTCTGAGCAAGGTAAACCCGGAATCACTTAAAGTACTTGATACAGTTAAGCTTGAACCATCATTAGTTGAAGCAAGGGTAGGAGAAGGATTCCAGTTTTTGAGACAAGGATATTTTTCGCTCGACAGGGATTCCACTCCGGAGCATTTGGTTTTTAATCAAACCGTTTCATTGAAAGAAGGTTGGACCAATAAAGCGTAATGAAAAGTAAATAGTAAAAAGTAAATAGTAAAAAGTAAAAAGTAAAAAGTAAAAAGTGAAAAGTGAAAAGTGAAAAGTGAAAAGCGGTGTGCGGAGAGTCGAAGCATGATGCTTTGGCTAAGCTCAGCAACCGAGAATCTGTAGTGCTAAGTCAAATGAAGCCCTGTAAGGGCGCAATAGTAGGAAGGGGGTTCAGCCCCTGACAGGAAAAGTAAAAAGTGATTGAAGAGTAAAAGAGTAAAAGAGTAAATAAGTAAGTTACCATTCCAACTATGGAAAGATGGTGCCATTTATATCGCCGGTTTTATAGGGAGAAAAAATCACTGTCCTGTATATTAAAAATGGACAAATATCCCCATCCGCATTGGGTTATAGGGATCGGAGTCAATTTTTGTTCCTACACGTATGGACAGATCTTCATCAATGTCAAATTCCTTGAGGTGGGCATTGACAAAAGCGTCAATACCATTGGCGAGCCATACAAGCGTAAATCCAACAATAGAAAGCTGGCGGGCTTCATTGGCATCGTCCCTCAATATTCTTAGTCTGGACGATTCGGTAATCAGTATCAGGTTAGGGTCACAATTTTTGCATGGAGGGACATACGTGACCCCATCTATACTAGCTTCATACGCCGCTTTCCTGCATTGATATTCAACCGTGTTCACATTTACAAGGTAGCCCATGCCACCTACCGCTCCCCATACAAAAGGTACACGCAGATAACTTTTATTGTATATCTGGCCTGCTCCCGGTATGACCAGGCTCATCAACATTGATTTTCCAGGGCGGCCACTGAATATGGAACCCTTCTTTTTTTGTGCCACCATAGTATCCACTGCAAGACTGTCTGTAGTTGTCTGACCCATGCAAGTCCGGGACGTTAGACAAACAAACAAAAAGCATAAAATCAGCAGGTAATGTAGTTTCATCAGGGTATTTAACGCTTAGACTGGTAGTTAGGTATTCTATTTTGATGTATCGAGCTCATCAAGAAGATCCAGGAGATAGTTGAGTTCCTTATCCGTTTTGAAAGGTATCTTGATCTGGCCACTTCCATTTTCCTGATATTGTAGCTCCACTTTTACGCCTAGTAAGGAACGTAACTGCTGCTCTATCTTTGTAACATCCGCAGACTTATGGGAAGTAATTCCCTGCTTACCCGCTGTTCCTTTCTTTTTTGACTTAACGTTGAGACCATCCTGGTATTTAGCCACCAGTTTTTCTGTATCCCTCACGCTCAGTTCTCCGGAGATGATATCGCCTAACACCATCAGTTGTGCACTGATATCCTCAAGGCCGGCTATGGATTTAGCATGGCCCATGCTGATCACTTCCTTGCGCAGGGCATCCTGAACCTGAGGAGGGAGTTTTAGTAATCGCAAAAAGTTGGAAACAGTACTTCTCTGTTTACCAACACGGGTTGATAATTCTTCGTGGGTGAGTTTGCATTCATCGATAAGGCGTTGAAGACTAAACGCCATCTCCATCGCATTGAGATCAGCACGCTGAATGTTTTCAACGATTGCCATTTCAAGCATTCCCTGGTCATCAGCCAGCCTGATGTAAGCAGGCACACTTTTCAGGCCAGCCTTCTGCGCTGCCCGCCAGCGTCGCTCACCGGCTATCAACTGGTATTTGCCTTCATGCAATCTTCGTAATGTAAGTGGTTGGATAATGCCGTGCACTCTGATGGATTGTGCTAGTTCGTCAAGAGCCGTTTCATCAAAATCAGTTCTGGGTTGATAGGGATTAGCCTCAATGGCGTCCACCGCTACCTCAAGTGTTTCTCTTGACAGTTCTCTCAGTTCCTGCCCGGTGGGAGCAGTTCCTCTTTCTTCTATATTGGTCAGCAAGGCACGGATGCCTTTGCCTATTTGCATTTTATTGGTCTCTTTGGCCATGGATAAGTGGGAAGTTAGCAGTTAGCAGTTAGATGTTCGATGTGTCTGTTTTAGAATTGTGTGTTGTCACTAGTGGGTCAAAGGGAATTAATTTATTAGTTAAAATTTAAGTCCCCTTCAGGGGATTTAGGGTCAAAATGTTGATTTGTTTGTCTGTCCTCTTTAGTCTGACCTCACTCCTTCCGCCTTCCCGCCGCACCATTTCATGATGGCGGGATCTCCGCTTCGCTGCGACACGCCTCACGTCTCACCATTTCATGATGGCGGGATCTCCGCTTCGCTGCGACACGCCTCACGTCTCACCCTTCTCATCATCATTCCGCTTTAAAAATTCGAGCGCCAGTTGCATAAAATTCATACTCCCGGTGCTAGCAGCATCATACATGATCACTGGAGCCTTCATGCTTGGGGATTCACTGATTTTACTATTGCGGTGAATGATTGTGGTATAGAGCGTATCTGAAAGGTTCTGCCGCACTTCTTCAAGGATCATATTGGCCAGTCTCAAGCGGCTGTCATACATCGTCATGACTATGCCCTCGATTTTTAGATTCGGATTGAGATGCTCTTTAACGAGGCTGATGGTGTTTTTCAGTTTCTGCAATCCTTCAAGGGCATAGATTTCTGTCTGGATAGGGATAAGTACTGAATCTGCAGCAGTGAGGGCATTGACCGCCAATAGACCCAGAGAGGGCATACAGTCGATAAGGATGTAATCATATTCGTCCCTGACCTTGTCTAAAACTGTTTGTAGGGTATATTCTCGCCTCATTCGCGATACAAGCTCTAATTCAGCGCCGACAAGATCTATATGCGAGGGTAGGATAGATAGATTTGGGGTAGCAGTTTTAATGATTGCTTCAGCCGCCGGGACATTATTGATCATACAATCGTAGACGGTCAGCTGACCAGGATGGGTCTCAATGCCGAGTCCAGATGTGCTATTGGCTTGAGGATCAGCATCAACGAGCAGAATCTTTTTCTCCAGCACAGCCAGGCATGCACCCATATTGATTGCCGTAGTGGTTTTACCGACGCCTCCTTTCTGGTTGGCTATAGCAATAATTTTTCCCAAAATAGCTGTTATTGAATTGAATCCCGGATCATTAGAATCCCTGTTTTTCCTTTATTTATAATGGTTATCTGATGTTCGGGGCGCAAAAATACGGCTATTGACAGAACATTTGGCGCTTTGTGCTTGTATTAGAGGCCAATACTGACAAAGGATGATCACAGTCATACAAGCCACTAACCGGCCGGATAGTAACACAGAGTTCGTTTCAAGACATATCATAGAGTTGCTACGCGAGCAGTATGAGGGGCCGATAGGGTATGTAAGTATGGTTGATATGCCACCTGAAATCCTTCCATCAAGTCTTTATATAAAGGACGAAGTACCCGAAAAACTCAGGCTAATACAAGATCAATGGATGATTCCGGCAGAAAAATTTATCTGGATCCTCCCGGAATACAATGGGAGTTTCCCAGGTGTACTTAAACTTTTTATAGATGCCATTTCTGTCAGGAGGTGCGATGAAACGTTTAAACTCAAGAAATCTATGCTGATCGGGATTGCTGCAGGGAGATCAGGCAACATCCGTGGCATGGATCACCTATCAGGTATTCTTATGCATATGAAGTCGGTCATATACCCCCGTATATTACCTGTCAGTAAAATCAGCGAACTTATGGATGACCAGGGCCGAATTGAACACGCCCCCACATTGAAGAACCTGAAGGACCATTTAAATGGCTTCGTTTCCTTTTAGCTTGTCCTCTGCACCTTTTAAGTCCGTCTTCGTTTTCTTGATTAAATCCTATCATCCTGCCGCACCTTCATATACTCAAAGATTCAGGGTTTTACATTAGAAAACCCTCTGGGGGAGTCAAGGTATCTACTGAATTTAAAGATAATTTGTAAATCCTTGAAACATAGCGGATAATCCTCCGTTTATTTGCGGTATCGTAACGAAAAGTAATTTCCGTTTCGGTGCAAAGTCAAACCTTTTTATTTCACAACAACTTAATTATGAAGACCATTAAATTCTTTTCACTGGCATTGTTACTCTCATTGGCATGGGTAGCTTGCAAAGACACTACGAATGCCAGCACAGAAACAGCTACTGCTGAGGCAGTTGCAGATTCTGCTTTTGTTGCCGCTAAGACGGTAGCTGCTACGAATTTGACCCTTTTCAAGGACGGAGTTACAGCTAAAATTGCTGAACTTGAAGGTGCTCTTGCTACTGCTGATGATGCAGGGAAAGCAGCGATCACTGCGCAATTGGAAAGTTTCAAAAAACTTCAGGCAGACATCGAAGCTACTGCTACCAAGGTTTCTGAAGCAACCGCCGAAACATGGGCTACTGTATCTGCTGAAGTAGAGACAGTGCATTATGCGGCCAAATCAGCTTTGACCGATGCTGGAGCAAATACCGATCAAATTGCTAAATAAATTACATTGGGTGAGATTGTAATAGTCTTTTGAGCCGCCTTAGGGCGGCTTTTTTTTGCCCTTCCCAGACTTTTTATTTTGCTGATCAGAATTCCCAGGTCATTATTAGGAGGTGATTCTTCAGCACTTTAATTTCAGCCTTTAGTAAGTTTTCAACTATCCTTTAACACCCGTATGCGAACCCTTCGAGAATTTTGATTAGGTCAATAAGTTTTTGAATCGATATGCTTTAAATAATTGATTTAAAGACTTTTATGCGGTTTTGTTGAACCATAATCTAAATAGCTGGCTGCATGATCTGAGCTTGGTGGCAATATTAATTGCCTGATATAAAGGTCATTTATGTGACTGATTTGATAAGCTGATCTAGATCTTATCAGATCATAATTGGGGTGATTTGCAGGGATAAAAGACCGGGTTTCACCACTAAAATCCCCTAATTTTTAGAAATATAAACTTTGCCCTGATAATCAAATTGTTATATTTGTCCCCCCCGATGTCCTTAGAAATGATCATTTATGGAAGTGTTGGCAGTGCCTATGAGTAAAGATGAAGAGCTAATAAAGAAGATATTGGTTACCTGGGTTGCCCGTAATGGCTACTCAGACGTAAAGGCCAATATTGAAGGGTATGAAACCCCTTCCGGTTTGAGTAATAGGGAGAGTGACGATAAACTAGTTCCTGATATTACGGCAGTTAAGCGAGGTGGTAGATGGTATATAGAGGTCGTCCGTAAGGATGCCGATGCTGAAAAGACTGTAAGCAAGTGGAAGCTATTAAGCATTCTTGGTAAGAACAAAGGAGGTGGGTTAATCCTCATTGCACCTGCAGGGAGTTTTGCTTTCGCAGAGCGCCTCACCAAAAAACATGATATTACGGTCCAGATCATCAAGTTCTGATGGCTGACTGCAGATAATTGAATAATAAAAAAAGGCAGGATCAAAAAAAGTAGGGTTTCAAAATTTTGAAACCCTACTTTTTTTGATCCTGCCTTTTTTACTTAAACTGGCAATACATTGAAAGATTAAAGCACTTTCAATAATTCTTCTTCTAATGTAGTGCGTGGATTGACAGCTGCTATTTTCCCATCTCGGCCTATCAGGAAGGTCTTAGGGATACCCGAAACTCCGTATTGTCTTGCTGCCTGCGTGTCCCATTTGGTAAGTTCACTTACGTGGTATGGCCAGGTCAGTTGATCTTTCTCAATGGCTGCAATCCAGTTCTTCTTCGATTGTTCCAGTCCGGCTTGAAACTGCTGTTCATCCGGATATCTGTCTTTTGAACGGTTGTCAATTCCGTCAAGTGAAACACTAAAGACTGTAAATCCTTTCTCTTTGTATTTATTATAAATCTCGACCACGTGTGGGTTTGATTTTCTGCACGGCCCGCACCAGGAGGCCCAGAAATCAAGTAATACCACTTTGCCCTTCAGATCAGTCAAAGAATAGTTTTTGCCGTCAGGACTTTTAAGGGTAATGTTGGGGGCAGGCATTCCAACTTGTATTGCCTCAGAAGCCTGACCCTGGGAAGCAGCTTGCTCAAGGCCGGCTGCAAATGTGGAATACTGGCCTGCATATTCATGATTAGGATATTTCTTAGCTAATAGAGCTGCAGCTGTCTTGTGGATATCATAAAACTCCGGCCTGTTGCCAAACGCGTTGATGGCCATTTGCATTCCTGCCATCGGATAGGGCGTATTTCTGACATAATCCTTCACATCATCAGCTGTTATCCTGCCGGTGGAAAGTAGATGCATCGCATCCATAAAATTTTTGGCACTTTCTGAGCCTCTGATTTCCATGTCACTAGTTCTCATCCCTTCCAGGGTTCCTTTCACTGTCACGGTCGGTGAAGCATCTTCAAGGACCAGGAAAACTTTACCGGCACCAATGCGGAGCCTGTAAATTGCAGCGGGTAGTGTTTCTTCCATTTTGAGTGTAAAATCGCCATTGGCGTCTGTATCACCTTGGCTCATCACGATCGTATTTCCGTTAGGCCCCATGTGATCAAGGTACACTTTCATGTTGGGCGCATCAGATATGGTTCCGGTAATACTGGTCCCTTTTGAGGAGATGGCCCCGCAGGAAGCGACACTGATTACGGAGAGAATAAAAAGACCGATACTAAGATTTTTCATAGGTATGTATAGGTTTGAAATTTATTGTTCAAGAATATTGGATAGTGCATTTTGATATTGTGTTTTCCATTCTTCGACAGCACCGAAATCCACTCCGTCGATGGTCATCACCGGGGATGTTACAGTGCCTAAACGTTTAAACGGGATTGCTTGTTTAGCCAGCAACTCCTCCGTTTTGGTTAAATTTTCCTTATGGACTGTGATGATAATACGACCCTGGCTTTCACTAAAAAGGAATATGTCTTTTCTTACTCCAACCGGAAGCGATATGTTGTATCCCAGCGACCCGGCCATAGCGCTTTCTGTAAGCGTCGTCAGGACTCCTCCTTCTGACACATCATGGGCACTACCAACCAGCGAATTACTGATCAATTGGCTGATGCCCTCATGGAGCCTGAATTCTGAATCAAGGTTAAATTCCGGACAAGCGGTCAAGCGCTGACCCATGATTTCACGGACATAAACTGAACCATCTGCATTGGTTGGCAAAGCCCCGAGCATAAGAATATGATCACCTTCCTTTTTAAAAGAAAGGGTAGTGGCATGCTCCTTTTTTTCTACAAGCCCTACCATACCAATGGTAGGTGTAGGAAAAATAGGCTCAGTTCTGTCTTTGAGCACAGATTGATTGTAAAAACTCACGTTTCCTCCCGTCACGGGAGTGCTGTATTTTCTGCATGCCTCACCCATGCCTTTGATGACATGCACAAACTGATAATATACTTCAGGATTGTAAGGGTTGCCAAAATTCAAACAATTCGTGACGCCTAAAGGGATGCCACCCGAGCATCGGATGTTTCTTGCTGCCTCAGATACAGCTATCATCGTCCCGGTAAAAGGATCCGCATGGACATAAGAACTATTGCAGTCGACAGTGAGGGCTAAAGATTTTTCGGTGCCTTTAAGGCGCACAATGGTAGCATCGGAAGGATCATTTGTATTTGTATTCCCTGTCCGCACGGTGTGATCATATTGTTCATAGACCCATCGTTTCGAAGCGATATTGGGCGAATTCATGATTTGATGTGCAAGCCCAACTAATTCACTATCCGATGGTACTGGTGGATCATATGGTTTTATTTCGTCCATATAAGCAGGGCGGGTGTATTCACGGTCATAAACTGGGGCACCTCCGCCAAGTACTAATGAAAATGCAGGGACATCGGCCACTTTTTCACCATGACGGAAATATTCGAGTCTTCCGGTATCAGTGACCTCACCTATCTCCGCACATTCAAGATCCCATTTGTCAAAGATGGCGGTAATTTCCTTTTCTCTTCCCTTGTGCACGACTACCAACATCCTTTCCTGGCTTTCAGACAGGAGTATTTCCCAGGCATGCATGTTTTGCTGCCGGGTTGGGACCAGATCCAGATTGATGATCATGCCGGTGCCTGATTTGGCACTCATTTCGGATGTCGAACAGGTAATGCCTGCAGCTCCCATATCCTGCATGCCAACAACTGCACCAGTTTTGATAATCTCTAGTGTGGCTTCAAGTAAAAGCTTTTCCTGGAATGGGTCACCTACCTGGACTGCGGGTAGATCCTCGGCAGAATTTTCGGTAAGATCCGCAGACGCAAAGGTGGCACCGTGGATTCCATCCCTTCCGGTGGCTGAGCCAACTATAAAGACAGGATTGCCCGGGCCATCTGCACAAGCTGATATTGTTTCCCCTATTTTGACGATGCCGACAGACATGGCATTGACAAGAATGTTTTGCTGATAGCAAGGATCAAAATAAACCTCACCTCCGACAGTAGGGACACCCAGGCAATTACCATAATCACCAATGCCACTGACCACTCCTTTGATGAGGTGCCTCATATGAGGGTGATTAGGGTCGCCAAAGCGAAGGGAGTTAAGGGCGGCAATGGGTCTGGCTCCCATAGTGAAGATATCACGATGGATACCCCCGACACCTGTCGCTGCACCCTGGTATGGCTCGATAGCCGAGGGATGGTTGTGCGATTCAATCTTAAAAGCACAGGCGATACCTTCCCCGATATCGATTAATCCGGCATTTTCTTCCCCAGCGGCAACCAGCAGTCTTCCACCGTCGCGGGGGAGGGTTTTCAGATACTTGATAGAGTTTTTATAGGAGCAGTGCTCACTCCACATCACAGAGTAAACGCTGACTTCCGTGAAGTTAGGAACCCTACCCAGCACTGAACAAATTTTATCAAATTCATCCCTGTTCAGACCCAACTGGGCTGCAACCTTAAAATCCACTGCCTGTTCAGTTTCCTGCATAACGTTTCATATAAGCCGCAAAAGTAATATATCTCAATGATAACAAGTAAACAGAGCGAAAACATAATATCGGAAAGGATAAGAAGATTATATGGGCAGTATCGGGTGAACGGCATTAAAAAGTAATCTATTTTAGATTTAACCTGTAGGCGGTATTATATCTGTATTGCCGTATCTTGAGGGGAACCGTAAAATCCAATTACAAATGAAAAATTTACTCGTAGCCCTCGATATGAAACCGACAGATGCAAGGCTATTAGCACACGCATCGTTTCTGGCTGAAAAATGTGGAGCAAAAATCTGGATGGTGCATGTAGCCTCGCCTGATCCGGATTTTGTAGGCTTTGAAATGGGCCCGAAATATATCCGGGATTTTGTGGCAGATGAGTTGCGCAGCGAACACAGGATGCTTCAGACATATGCAATCGAATTGCAGGAAAAAGCCCTTGATGCGGAAGGTCTCCTCATTCAGGGTCCAACAATAGATATGATTGAAGCTGAGGTAAAGAAGCTCAACATTGATCTTCTTATACTGGGAAGCCATAAACATGGGTTTCTCTATGAAACTTTTGTTGGCAATACAGCAGTCAGGATTATAAAAGAAATTTCGATCCCGGTGATGATAGTGCCTCTTCCTTCAGATAATTAATGCCCCCTTCAACAAATAGGATCTTCAAAAAAAAGCACGCCGGTCGAAGCCGGAATTAGCTACTCTTTAGGTTTTTGCTGACCTCATATGAGCTAAAAGAATGTAATCAGATAGATATGCTGAAATAAGATAACAGTAAGCACCGGTAAGCCCACCATCCCATTTACCTACTTCTGCGCCATAAAGTTTCATCAATTCCGAGTTGTTAACCGGAATGGCTGTGTAATATGTTTTACCTGAGATTTCCGCATGCGATATGATCATTGTGCCGGCCAGTGTCTGTTGATTTTCGCGGATCAGTTTTTTTACATTGAAAGTATAGTTGCCTATCTTATGCTCTCCCATATCTTCAAAGTAATATCCTTTCTTCATATCAAGACCTGACGCTACCTGGATATTATATCCTTTAGTCATATAATTATATTCCTCCATGGTAGTAGGAACAGCGTGTACCAGCGTAGAATCCAATTGACAGAATAAGGCTGAAGAGGACAGGAGCGTCAAGAGGAGGAAGAGATATTTCATGGGCTTAGACTTTGAGGTATAATTTTGATAAACCCGATTGCTAAAATTCTTTAAATACGGGATGACTACTACATCAAATTTACACTACTTCATGGGAAATGATAGGTGAAACATTGGAATATACTCCATTGTGGCGCGCACAAGACACTTCCCAGGGATGCATATTTTTAAACTCATTTGCTCAAGCCTTCATTTCAACCGGCGTCTTATTCTTTCAAAATGATAGCGTCTATGTTTTTAAGCTTGACTAGCTGGTTAAAAGCTGGTATTAATTCCGTTTTTACTTGTTCATATTTTGCCAGTTCAGCATCTATTAATCCTTCTATTTCATTTCGCACAGCATACGCCTGTTCCGGAATTGCAAAATCTCCATTGCCGATGATATAATTCAGGAAACCCAACTTATTGGTGAGCCTGACCGGATAATTGAGTGGATCCTGTACACTTCTGTTTTTTGTCTGGTAAAGGGCCTCTTCAATGGTGGTCATAGTGCTGTCAATGTTGTTTATTTCTTTTATAAGGGCTTCATCTTCGGGAACACGCGCTTTGTAATTGACTAGCTGTGATCGAATATCCCTGATCTCAATGATCGTTTCATGCGCTTCTGTTAATTTGTCCCGCAATTGGCTGGCAAAATCCTGATATTTCATGTAATCTCCTTCAGAAGCCTGTGATCTGGGATCCTTAACAATGGTAAATGTCTTGCTTTGGATGGTGTCATTAAAATTAACTTCCATCCGGTATTCACCCGGAATAGCCATCGGGCCTGACATATCCGCAGCCCATAATATCATGCCATCAAAACGCTTAGCTTGGCTGTATCTCAGATTCCAATTAAACTTGTTCACTCCTTTTATAGGAGAGATTTGGTAAGCCTTTTCTTTATGATCCGTACTATATTTTACAATCGTATCACCGTCTGATTCAAAAAAGGTGATCGACAAGGTATCTTCTTTTTTAACATCCCTCGGAAGATAATAAAAGGCCATTAAGCCCCCTGCATAGTTTGTTCCTGCTGCAAGGCTTTTAGTAGAAGATCCTGTCATTCGGTACGTATCATCCGGTTGAAAAACAGAGTATTTGCCAGTTTGAGCTTTTATGATTTGACGCAATTGCACCAACTCATCCATAATCCAGAAACTCCTGCCTTGGGTCGCCGCGATGAGATTATTATTCTTAATCGTAAGATCTGTCACAGGAACTATAGGTAAGTTTAATTGCAAAGGCTGCCAATGACCCCCATCATCAATGCTGATATATATACCTGATTCAGTTCCTGCATAGAGTATACCTGGTGCCCCGGGGTCTGATCGGATCACCCGGGTGAAATGATGCTCATCAATTCCTTTGGTGATCATTTGCCAGGTCTTTCCATAATCTTTGGTCTTGAATAAGTATGGTTTGTAGTCACCTGATTTATACATGGTCGCTGCTACATAACAACCACCATCGAGATGCGGATCCGGTTCGAGGCTATTGATCTGGATCCATTCCGGAAGAAATGCGGGGGTTACATTGGTCCAGTGAGCACCACCATCTTGTGATAGGTGGATAAGGCCATCATCACTTCCTGTCCACAGGAGATCTTTTACTCTTGCGCTTTCTGCTGCTGCAAAGATGGTGCAGTAATATTCCACCGATGTATTGTCCTTAGTGATTAACCCTCCTGATGAATGAAGTTTGGAGGTGTCATTTCGGGTGAGGTCAGGGCTAATCACTTGCCAGCTTTGCCCTTCATTGGTTGTCACATGTAGTCGATTTGATGCCGTGTACAATTTCTTTGGATCATGCGGTGAATAAAAAATCGGGTAGTTCCATTGAAACCTGTATTTAGCTCCTTCCGCGCCATGGCCAAGAGACATGTCAGGCCATACATCAATATGCCGTCCCGATTTGGTTTTGTGATCATACCTGTTGAGCATTCCAAGATAACATCCACCATAGATGATGTCATTATCGAGAGGATCTACGGCAATATGTCCACATTCACAGCCCGCAGTTGGCTCCCAGTCCTCTTCGCCAATTGGGCCCCCGCTCGTACGATGAGCTATTCTGACCGTACTGTTATCCTGCTGTGCACCATAGATTCGATAAGGAAAGTGATTGTCTGTAGTCACGCGATAAAATTGAGCTGTAGGTTGGTTGTGATAGGTAGACCAATGATCTCCTCCATCAAAACTAACCTGGGCACCTCCGTCATCACCGATAATCATTCGATCCGCATCGTCAGGATCAATCCAGAGATCATGATGGTCTCCATGATTAGCATTGTGTGAAGTGAAGGTCTTTCCTCCATCTTTTGACTTGTGATAGGAAACATTTACGACGTAAACGAAATCTTCAAATTTTGGGTCAGCATAGATTCTGCTGTAATACCAAGCCCGCTGACGCAAGTCCCGCTCACTATTCATTTTTTCCCAGGTTGTTCCCGCATCATCTGATCTAAAGACTCCACCATCTTCGTTTTCAATGATGGCCCAGAGTCTGTTACCGTTAACAGGACTGACGGTGATGCCAGAGATGCCCCATGTACCTTTCGGAAGACCTTTGTTTTCGGAGATATTCTGCCACGTTTCTCCTCCATCTTTACTCTTCCACATGGCAGATCCTTCGCCACCACTGCTCATTTCATAAGGTTTGCGCTGGACTCTCCACGTTGTAGCATAAAGTATTCTGGAGTTTACGGGATCAATGATCAGGTCAACGGCACCAGTCCTTTCATTGACAAACAGTGTCTGCCGCCAGGTTTTTCCTCCATCAGTTGATTTGTATATGCCTCTCTCGGAACTGTCTTTAAAAATATCACCCAGCACGGCTGTATAGACTATATCCGGATTGTCAGGGTGAACTCTTACCCTCGGAATATGGTTGGCGTTGTCCAGCCCGATGTGTTCCCAGGTCTCCCCAGCATCGGTAGTCCGCCACATCCCATAACCATAGGATACATTCCCACGTACTGTTTGTTCGCCACCACCCACATAGATGACATTGGGGTCAGAGGGAGCCACCTCAACTGCCCCGATGCTTCCGCCAAAGTATCCATCAGAAATATTCTCCCAGGATTGTCCACCGTCCAGTGTCTTCCATACGCCACCCCCGGTCGAACCAAAGTAGTATAAGTTAGGTTTCCCACGGACACCGGTGACTGTTGCAGAGCGGCCTCCCCTGAAAGGACCTATATTTCTCCATTCTAGTCCTTTCAACAGGGATGTATCAATAGGGGTAAAAGCCTGTGCAGTGGGCAAGTTCTTTTTTTTCTGACCGATCATAGTAGCAATCGACAACAGGACAAGAAAAAAGGCAGTAAGTATTCTGGCGATCATACGCTTAGTAATGATAATTTTGGCTTGAAAAATAGACAATAAAGTGTGAAACAGGATTTTTATATAATGGCAAATGAGGATTGCTCATGTCTCCGGGTCGAAGTGGATGTCACAGAATCCTGGATTGACAGGTTTATATCAAGTCAACAACTTACGATCCCAGTAAGCGATAAATATAATCTGTTTAATTTGAAGGCCAATCTCGAAGAAGGGAAGCTCATTATGCTGGCAGATATCCAGGAAAAGGAAGGCTCGTCCATTCAGATTACTTGTTTTCCAAAATGGAATGTGGCACAACAGCAAATTCAATTGGAAGATCTTCAGATCGATACCCTCAGTAAGAATATTCTGCTTAAAAGTGCGGGTTGGTTTGCAAAAACGTTCATGGGCGCCAAAATCGATAAAAAAATTGAGGAAGCAACTGCTAAATTGTACACTCAGCAATTGAATAAAATCCTGACAGAGGGAATCAGTATTCCTATAAAAAAAGGGGGTAGCGCTGATGTACAGGTAAAATCGATTACCATTACCGAGATGCTATTTTTGGATCATAGTGTTAAAGTAAAAGCAATGGTCGAAGGCATTTTCAAGCTGCAACTCGATACGAAAGGCTGATACTGCACCGAAACAAACTATAAACGCACCCGCACACGCTATCACTTTATTTAACAACTATCGCTGGCATAGTGTCCTCACCACCAGCTTAAGTGTGCTGATTGTAAATGAGCATAGTATTTCGATCTGGTATTCTCGCGGTCGTTGGTGGGGACACCAACAATGGCCGCAAGCTTTGTGCGTCACGGCTTCCTTTCGCTCACTCTCTTACTCTCTTACTCTCTTACTGTCTTACAACTAAGGTTGAACAACGAGCTTCCCAGTAATTGAGGGCGTCTTACCAGGAACGGATATCGTGTACGTGTATACACCACCAGGCAATGTGGATGAAATAAATAGAAAGAAATCCTGATTCGTTTTAGCCTGATACACTTCAATACCATTGATGGAATACATTTTCATTTCGTATTCAAAGCCTTCATCATTTTTAAAGAATATCGTTGCTCCATCTTTTACCGGGTTTGGCCAGACCTGGGTACCCACTGTTCCCAGATCAATGATATCAATGGATAAAATTTCTGAAATACCTACCCCTCCAAATTCAATACGGTAGAAATTGGTGCTATTGATGACAGGAGACATATCAACATGATTGTAGCGTATAGATTCTGTAGTACTTCCACATATTCCTGGTATCAATCCTATCTGGTTAAAAAGCATTGTGTCAGTAGCTCTGAAGATCGTTATGCCATTGCATGTATTTCCTGCAAGCATCCTCCAGCTGATGAGCACCCCCTGTCCGCTTTTCGATACATGGAAATTGTCAATGATCGGTCCTGATTGGGCTTGCGCCGCACTGCCTGTCCATACAAGCATCGCCATTTGTAAAAATATTCGAAGACTTTTTATCATGGATATTTCCTAGCTAAATGTATTTTCTTAACGAAAAAGCAATCCATTATGTTGAGGAAGTTTGAAAGAAATTACATCTTGACTTCTTTTATGGTGAGAAGTTACCACTTCATTTCCCCCCTTGACTCAGACGAAAGCAAAGGAATGCTGATTTAGAGTCTTAGGCTGATTCTGTGGAGACCCGGCCTGTACTCCTTAAAGATGATATTTTCTATCTCTTCCAGATGGATTGGGTTGTATACGAAATCAATATCCTCCACATCGACGATCACGATAGGGTAGGTCGTCTGGCTGTAGAAGAATTCAAAATAAGAGTCCTGGATATTTTTCAGGTAAGCAGTAGTGATGTTACCCTCATATCCTCTGTCCCGCAGATTGATATTGTGCAATAATTTTTCTGGTGTACGATGGAGATAAATGAGCAGATCGGGATTGGGTGATGCGGAGTTGAGAATGTTAAAGAGTCGTTGGAAGAGTTTGTATTCCTTTTCGTCCAGGTTTTTACGTGCAAACCGGCAGATGGTTGTTTGAAGCCAATAATCGTGAGGCGTCGGTCGCGAGGCATGAGGTTCTTAATACTGACGGGATGCATTGTAAAACATCTTATCATCACGCTATTTTAAAGGTTTTCTAATTGTTAACCCTTAATGTAATTATTCAATTGTCAATTAAAAGACAATTCTTCTATTAATTTATTTTTTTAATCAATAATTAATATTACATTAGATGCATCGCCTCAATCAACCTTTTCCGTATGGTTTAGGGTTACTACTGTATTGCATTGTTTACACCCAATGTAATTGTATTTTTTAACCTTTAACATTTTTACTGTGAAAACCTTTTCCATTTCAGCTGATTTGAAAGGCCATTCAGTTTTTCTGTTTGATGCCTTATCCCCACCAACCGCTAACGACTACCGACTACCAACTACCAACTACCAAAGCGTAAAATTACTGATCTTGCAGTAGATTCTAACTGCTTTCTAAAGCATACGATAGCGAGATTAATTTTGACTCTAATGCTATTTGGGATAGTGAATATTGGATACAGTCAATCTGATTGTGCAACCAACCCTACTTCCGCTTTTTATCACAACACCATGAATGGTGCTGCCATGGGCACTTATGATGACCCGGTAGTCATCCGTATGTATATTCACTTAGTCCGACAAGGAAATGGATCTGGCGGAGTCGATGCCACCAATCTGCAAAATCAAATCGACTGGCTGGATATGTGGTATAACCCACACAATTTGTTTTTTGATTATTGTATCCTTGAAGTAAATTGTGCGGATTGTTGGGTGCCAGGTTTAGATGGAAGAATTGCTATTAAAGATCTTTGGATTACCAATAGTCTTGAAGACGGGATAAATTGTTATTTATTTCCATCGAGTTTTAATCAGACTCCTGAAGCAGAGGATGTAGGCTCTAAGAACTGTTTTAGTTTTGTAGATTTTACAACCACAGCGCATGAAGTAGGGCACTGCCTGGGCTTATTTCATACCTTTGAGTCCAGTGTATGTCCGCCGACAGTGGATACAGAATATTCTCCTTATTATGATCAGAATCAAAATTTAGTCAATGGGGCCAATTGTGATGATGCCGGCGATATGATATGCGATACTCCAGCAGATCCACGATGTTATGGTTTTGTGAGTGGATGTATATTTTCCAACCCAAATCAAACGTTGGATTATGCCGGCCATCCATTTATTGATCCTGACAATATTTTGCCTAAAAATATAATGTCCTATTGGAATTGTCGCCAGGAGTTTACTGCCGGTCAAAACATACGAATGCGTGATGTTTTAGCTGATGATATGGTGATTGGGCAAGTAGTATCCCCATTTTCTCATATCCGCACTGTTTCAGGGACAGAGGTCTGGACAACCCCGAAATATTTCAATCATGATTTGCAGGTGTATGGAGCCCTGACTATTTCCACTGAAGTTGGATTCTCGCCTGGTTGCGGTATCATCCTTAATGGAGCCCTTATCATTAATGGAGGAACACTAACGCTCAGTAGTTATGAAAACACATGCCCAGTGTCAAATGATAAACTTTGGAAAGGAATTCTTATCAATAGGAGTTTAACAAATACACCAGGTCTATACATAAGCAACAATTCAATAATTGAACATGCCCACCAGGCCATTTCCTTTAATGGGCCGGGGAACCAGTTTGTGATCGCTTCGAACAGCATCTTTAGAAATAATCGTATCACATTCAATAATATCCGGAGTGCGGCCGGCACAGCCAAATTTACGAATTGTGATTTTGTCATTAACAATAATTACCTACTTAGTTCGTATTTTCCACAACTGAATACGGTGCATTCAGCACCTACGTTCATCGGAGGATGTTCGTTTAATTTTGAACCAACACTACCTTCTTCCATTACAAGACAGGCGATAAACTCGTACAATGGACAGGTTCTTGTTGTACAGTGGAACAATGAACGGTCTGTTTTTGAGAACTGGTCAAATGCTATAAGAGCTTACCAAAATGATGGATCTAAACTCACCTTAGTACGTGGAGCAGATTTCATTGGGAACTGGAGAAGTATCTATGATTTTAATTTTCAACGGATGATGGTATATGACAATACTTTTGATATGTCCAATGATGATATTTCTGATGAAAGCTGGGGAATCTTTTCTGAGAATGCAAGGCAGATCAACTTTCATGATAATCAGTTTTTAAGCACCAATAGCGATATCTTTTCCACTGGAATTTATTCGGTAGAGACTAGAAGTGATAATGTCGTTATTGGTGAAAATGATTTCACTGACCTGGATGTGGGTGTGGAAGCGATCACTGCAGGTACTGAGAATGGAGGTATGATGTTTCTTTGCAACCGCAATGATGGCAACCGGCTATATGATTTCAAGACGGAGTTTGGGATTGGGCCCAATCATGGCACGATTGAAAAGCCAGCGGGCAACACATTCTCGCATGCAGATAACGAAGATCACGACAGTGATTTCAGAGCCGTGGACCTTCCAGGAAATTACGAAGTTAACTATTATTATGATCGCTTAGATACGGATCAAACACCATTGTATTATTCGAATACAATTGATATATGGAGGTCGGAAAATTATGATTGTGATCATTTCATCCTCTTCCAGGATCCGGTTGCCAGCACGGAATTAAGCCATTTTCTTGATACAAATGATGACTTACTGGATGAAATTGCAGATAAGCAGGATGAGCTGGATCAACCTGCATTGACTGCCGGAGAAATCAGGGATCTCTCAGCTGAATTAGCATTACTGCAATTGGAACATGATGTCAATGCTAGCCATACAGTAGCATTTGTACTCAGCCGTGACACAATTGATTTTACCGATCTTCGGACAGCCTTTGACCTCCGCGATGATTTTCCATTTGCTGTGGCCAGAGCTCATACCTATTTGGTGGAGGGGGACACGACGACTATGTTTGGAGAATTGGAATCCATTTCAAACCGAATAACACTCACCCAGGATGAAGAGGATGATTTATCAGAGATCCTCTTGCTGGATTCTATGCTGCACAGGGTTTATATGGAGGGTAGAATTGAGGATGATCTATTAGCTGCCGAACTTGATACGGTAGAGTTTTTAGCTGAAGAGGGAGTGGGGATTGCTCGTGATCATGCCCGTGCCTTGCTTTGTTATTTTTATGACCAATGCTACGATGTTGTTTTGCCTTTGAAAAGTCCGGTTGATGCAGAAGTGCCGCTGGTCAACAATTCAAAACACACAAATCCGGTTTTAGTGATTGCAGAAGATCAGGAGGTAAGGTCCATATATGAGGTTGGAATAGTAAGCCTTTATAGTATTGACGGACGGCTGGTCAAAAGTGTTGAATTAGATGGCAGCCTGTTCAATCCAATGCTATGGTTAACAGAGGATCTTTCAGGAGGCCTCTATTTACTGGTGATTACTACTGATAAGGGAAATGAGGTTATTGTGAAATGGGTTAAATAAACAAATAATATCAATGGGGTCGGTATATAAGAGCCGGCCCCATTTTATCTTCTTGATTATGCATCGTATTCTGATTTACTTTTTCCTCTTGAGTCCTGCTTTGATCAAAGCGCAACCAATGTTGGATTCCCTCTATGGACTACTCCAAAGCCAGAACCATACCAATATGATCCATCTGTATAAGGATGGTTTTTTTACGCTCGGTTACGGCACTAACGACAATCCATACAATTCGTTGGGTACCCTGTTTACTTACTTTGATTTCGATGGTAGGGTAAGATTTTCAACATACACATTGGACACTAACAAATTCACACAATATCAGGATATTAATATGGTCGTTATCGATTCATTTATGTATACGATTCATAATGGGTCATTGCCCGATCATCTCTTTAGAATAAATATTAACAACGGGCAAATCGTTTTCAGGAAGGAATATTTCAATATGGCTGGAGGCACCATTTCAGGTACTTTACCTTGGTCTATTCATCAGATCGATTCGAAGACTTTATTAATCAATGTGACAGGATATGCGCAGGGAAATCAGGGGGTTACCCAATTGTGCCGTTATTCTATTCCGCATGATACATTTGACTATTTTTTTAACTCCTATCCGGGATATCATCAAAGTATCAAAGATTTGGTAAAAACTTCCTCTGGATATATTCTGGCTGGGGACATTCGCAAAGGCAATCCATCAGGACCTTCGTTTGAAAAAAAAGCTACGGTGGTATGGCTGGATTCGAACTTCCAGGAGGTGAAGCGATACGTATCATCAGAAGGGGAAATTCAGGGTTGGGGCTTCAATATACTTCATGAACCTGACGGTGGCCTGATACTAACGAATTGTATAGGACGTCAATATCTATCAGAATGGAACTCCTATTATACTTATACCTATAGACCATCGATTTATAAGCTCAACAGTGACGGGGAGTTACAGTGGCAAACTCCTATGGGACGAAATGTGTATAACGACCATATGTATTGGTTTTCTGCCTTACTCCCTTCTAATTTGAGAGATGGATACATCGCTTCCGGCAGGCAGCCTAATTTTACAGATTCATTGTATTATGGGACCTCGGACACCCTCAATGAATATGGAGAGAAGCTCCGATGGGAAGCTTTGATTGCGAAAGTGTCAAACGATGGTGACAGTATTTGGTCCAGGTCCTATTATACAGCTGATTTTTTGTTTTCAAGAGCTGAATTTTATGATATGGTGCCACACCCGGATGGTGGCTATCTGCTTTGTGGAAGAGCCAACAAATTACCTTGGGATCCTGAACATTTCCCTGTGAGCTATAGCTGGATCCTACATGTGGACGAATACGGATGTGCTGTCCCAGGCTGTCAAGATATCGTGAACACAGATGATCCTCTTCTTCCGGATCCAATCCGCTTTTATCCCAATCCAGCTTCAGACGTATTGTATATCTATCAACACGAAAACGAATGCATCGACTATACGATAACGGATATGCAAGGCAGGCTCCTACATCATCATATAAACTGCCAAGGCGGTAGTACCGGAATCATCGATATACATTCATATACCCCTGGTAATTATCTCCTCATCAAGAAAAATGAGACAGCGAACATAAGATCAGAAATTTGGGTGAAGGCAAAATAAAAGTATAGACGCGATTCATCGCGTCTATACTTTTATTATAATCGCTTCGTGACAAATTTTTAATCGCGTCTTACCCTCTCACGCTCTTACAGCTCTTACACTTCTCATAATCGTAGACTGATCCGATGTAGTCCGGGCCTGTACTCCTTAAAGATGATATTTTCTATCTCTTCCAGATGGATTGGGTTGTATACGAAATCAATATCCTCCACATCGACGATCACGATAGGGTAGGTCGTCTGGCTGTAGAAGAATTCAAAATAAGAGTCCTGGATATTTTTCAGGTAAGCAGTAGTGATGTTACCCTCATATCCTCTGTCCCGCAGATTGATATTGTGCAATAATTTTTCTGGTGTACGATGGAGATAAATGAGCAGATCGGGATTGGGTGATGCGGAGTTGAGAATGCTAAAGAGTCGTTGGAAGAGTTTGTATTCCTTTTCATCCAGGTTTTTACGGGCAAAAATCAAGGTCTTCCAAAAGGAGTAATCTGCCAGGGTGAAATCAATAAACAAGTCCTTCTGCAGGGTGATCTGGGATAATTGTTTGTGGCGCTCAGCCATAAAAAACAATTCAACCGTAAAAGCAAAACGCTCCGGATTTTGATAAAAAAAAGGAAGAAATGGATTGTCGTCAAACTCCTCCAGCACAAGCTGGACAGGATACTTTTTGGCAATAAGCTCGCATAGGCTTGTTTTGCCCGATCCGATATTGCCTTCAATAGAGATGTACTTATAGGGAGTTATCTTGTTCATCCGGGTTGAATATATAGACTTCTCCTTTATCCCGGCAATCTAAATAGAGCTCCTCGATCGTTTTGCCCAATGTGGGGTGTAAAAATTCAGGTGCCAGATCCATTAAGGGCACCAATACAAAGTTGCGTGTGTGAAGTAGTGGGTGAGGGATCTCAAGTTCATTTTCCTTTAAGACCAGCTCTCCATAAAAGAGAATATCGATGTCGATATGGCGGGCATGCCATTTTTCCGAAGGGGTACGCCCCGCTTTGATCTCTATATTTTTAATCTGGTCCAGCACCACATTTGGGGGATTTTTTGAGGAAACCTCAAGTACCTGGTTGAGGAACCAAGGCTGGTCATCAAAGCCCCAGGGCTGAGTTTCGTAAATTCCACTCTCTTTTTTGATGGAACCTACTTCCTCTGCAATAAATTTTTTCGCCAGAGTGAGTTGACCAACCCTGTCACCAAGATTTCCGCCTATGATCAGATGATAGATGTTTTGCTTCATGGATTCTTTGACAAGGTAAAAAAACGATTCAAGATGATCAAAAGGCTGAAGAGGCTGAAGAGTGAAGAGGCGAAAGAGGCGAAAGAGGCGAAAGAGGCTGAAGAGGCTGAAGAGGCGAAAGAGGCTGAAACGTAAATTAAACCGGGTCCCTGAGCTTGTCGAAGGAAAGAGGTTGAGTACCTTTCCTTCCTCCACCACCTTCGCGCAGCGAAGGGGAGGTAGTGGAGGGGCCCTGAACTTACCATTGACAATGGAAGGGTATAGTGAAATCAAACTGCGGCTCTGCGCAAAAAAAATAGAAACTGAAGAGGGAAAAAAGAATAGTATTTCGCTGTGCGAAAAATTATATTACATGTCCTAGTACTTAGTTACTTCCGCACACGGTATTCCTTATTGCTTTTTTCTTCTGTCTCGCAATCGCCAGTTCATAGGAAAATGGTTCTTCCAGCCCTGGACTGTGTACTTGGCCCAACCTAGCAAAGTGCCGTCATAACTGATCACATACCATCCCGGTTTTTTCCCTGGTGGGAGCGTATGGGTACTCCGTTCGAGAAAATCAAGAGCGATAGAAAGATCCACCTCTACGATTTCATAATCCAAGTGCTGTATCCCGGCCATGGGCATAAATTGGGAGGGTACAAAATCCTTGCCTTTCAATTCGCCAGCTTCACCCAATGCATCAGCCCTCGTTAAATACATAAGCAATTCATTGGCCTTTGACTCAGCCTGGACTGTAATTAATTGAAGTTGAGGATTGTTTTTTCTTACCAAGTACTGGTCAGCACCAGATAGATGCGAAGTTAGCCACCCAGGAACAGGTTCAAATACGTTAAATGGCTTTCTGGATTTTCTGTATTTCGGTTCTTCAGCGGAAGTGTTTTTTAAAACGGCAAAAAATAATCCTTCGCCTTTTACCTTGTGCGGATAGAGTTGATAACCTATATGATCGCTTTGTTGTATAGTGCTGATACCCCACTCACCTGGAAATGAAAGGGGCACGGATTGGAGCTGGTGTTTTTCGCTAAAATGGACAACGTTTTGCAAGTTTTCTTCCATGCTATAGGAGCACGTGCTGTAGATCATAAAGCCATCAAGCTTAAGCGCCTTAACTGCATTTGATACGATTTGCTTTTGCATCAGGCTGCACGATTGCACCAGCGAGGGTGTCCACTGCCTGATGGCTTCGGATTCTTTGCGCATCATGCCTTCTCCGGCACATGGCGCATCGATCAGCAGGATATCGGCAAAGGGTTCAGTAAAAGAAGTAGCAGGTTCCCCCGAAATGAACGTATTAAGAAAACCAGCCCTGGTAAGATTTTCACGCAGTATTGATCTCCGCTGACCAACGACCTCATTTGCAACCAACACATCACCAGGCCCAAGATGTTTGGCAAGGATGCCGGTCTTTCCGCCTGGAGAGGCACAGACGTCAAGCCAAATACGTGGTTGATGATCGAGCATTAATTGTTTAACTACCTCATCCAGGATCATCGATGATGCCTCCTGAACGTAGTATGCCCCTGCATGCCAATGTGGGTCAAGGTAGAACAATGGCCGTGTCTCCAGATAATATCCTGTATCACACCATCTGACTTTCTCGTGCAGCTCAAAAGACGATCGTCCTTTGAGATGATGCAATCTTATGCTCGTTGGAGAAGGGCGATCCAGTGCGTTTAGAAATTCCTCAGCCTCATTTCCGAGTTGAACCTGCATTCGCTTAACAAATTCCTGAGGTAGATGATCCATGGAAGCGAAGGTAGTATTTATGATGAAGGCGAATGCGAAGGCTGAGACAAAGCGATTATAAAAAGTAAAGACGCAATTTATTGTGTCTCTACTTTTTATAATCGTTTCTCAACGTCTCACAACTCTCACAGACCATTGATTTTACCATGTAGGATACCTCCCCTGGCAAACATCTGATCTACTTTTTTGCATACTTCCGGATCCGTCTCCAGCACAGGCGCATGGTGAGGCTTGATTCGTGCATCAATGATCATCGGAGCCTTACAAGACCAATGCTTGTCAATGAAAGTCTCACCTGCACCATACACATCTTTCGCTGGCTGTGAACGGGTGAAGGTGGCCCAGAGAAAATTATTTAGTTCGCGGCTCATCCACTGACTATCCTCAGTCAGAATCCACAGTGGCCATGGTTCAAGGTCTTGGATTGAAAGAGATTGAATTAGATCGGCAAGTTCACTTTTGGCGGTTGTGTAGTCAGAAAAATGACGGAATGAAACCGCAATGATACCTGGCATGATCAGATCAATTCTATTGCATGAAGAAGGCAGTGCAATATTTTGAGGCAATTCAATTCCCAGACTTCTAATGACCGGACCCCGAGCGGCAATGACAAGTTTGGAACCTGCATTCCAGCCATCACCACTATAATCAAGGGTATCTATTGTTGTTCTCGTCTGAAAATGTAAATCGCGACTCAGGTTAATTCTGCTCAGTATATGCTGGAAGAATCCAGGTATGTTATGTGTGGAAAGTTGTGGATCATCTTCATGACAACTAATGATCAGGTATTTGGCGAGGGTCGTCTGTCCTTTTCCGAGGAGGTGATTTGCTATGGTTAACAATTCCTCAGGTACAGGCGCCCGGAAGGGCATATAGCGTTCGTGGCCTATCGCAAGCAATAGGGGATGGACACCAGCCGCATCAATGGCATGTACTTCCTTCAGGCCAGGGAATTCTTTCGGAGCCAATGGTTCGACCAGTTGGTGAATCAGCCAGCCAAACAAACTGTCTTCCTGTGGGGGCCTACCGACAACCGTGAAGTGCCAAATTGGATTTTTCCGGTGATATACATGCTTGATTTCGAGCACAGGAAAATCATGCTGCAGACTGTAATAGCCAAGATGGTCACCGAAAGGGCCTTCAGGTTTCATGCCTGACTTGCGTACTGTACCTGTGATACAAAAATCTGCATCAGCAGAAAGGACATATCCATCATGCCAAAAATATCTAAACCTTCTACCTGCCAGTAAACCTGCAAAGGTCATTTCACTCAATCCTTCTGGTAAGGGCATGATGGCTGCAAACGCATGTGAAGGGGGACCACCTACAAAAATGGTGACTTTAAATTCATCACGGCTCTGATTGTACAGGGTATGATGCACCCCTATACCACGGTGCAGTTGATAGTGCATGCCAGCCTCAAGATTCCGGACATATTCATTCCCGCTGATCTGAATGCGATACATACCTATATTCGAATTCATGATGCTTTTATCTCCCGGTGGCAAGCTCATGACCTGAGGGAGTGTGATAAATGCACCTCCATCGTTGGGCCAGCTAATGATTTGGGGGAGTTGGTCAAGGGTTGTGGTACCCTGTAAAATAGGTTTGTTCCACCATGCTTTTTTCGGCAACCCGTGCAAAGCAGTAAAAGGAGTGAACAAATACTTTCCAGGGTGGCGCAGCAAATCTGACGGATCAGCTTTGAGCTCAATGAGGCGCTGCACTTTTTCTAATTGATGACGGAATAAAAATGCAGTCCGGTCTTTTGTGCCATAAAGGTTGGAAAGGGCGGCAAAGGGACTTCCTTTGACTTTCTCAAACAGGAGTGCAGGGCCTCCCGCATCAAATACCCGGCGGTGAATCTCGCCAATTTCAAGGTTTGGATCAACTTCAGTTTGGATGCGCAGAAGCTGGTCTCCCGGCAGGTCTCCTATTGCTTGTCTTAATGAATGATAGGCCAAAAGATTGATGTTAGTTTAGAATGTCCAAGTATAAATATCTTATTGGATGAATTGTTGCACAAACCTACATGCTGAAAAATAAAAATCAGGAAAATTAGAGTTGTCTGTTTCGCGTGACTAATTTAATATAGTCAGGATCATCTTTGAGGACAATCAGATCCGGATCGTATTGGAAGGTTGTTCCGGTTTGAAATTTAATACCATCATCAAGGGCTATGGATAAGTACTTTATGGCTGCCGTTTTTTCGCCGAGGTTAGCTTTGATCTTGCCCTGATGATAGGGGGTAATTCCAAAGTCATATTCATTTTCTAATTTATCAAGTTCTGCAATCATAGCATTGGCAGCATCGATTTTTTGTTGCATGGCATAGATGACCCCTAACTCTCCTTTTAACCAGGGATCTTCCGGATATTTTTTTACTTCTTCCCGATAAATCTTTTCTGCAGCAGCCAGATTGCCTTTAAATTGGTAACACCGGCCTACCTTCCAGTTTAAAGCATTTCCATAAAGGTTAATTGCTTTGTCGGCATAATATTGACTCAAAGCTTTATTGTTGTTTAACAAGGCATATTGAGCGGCCAGACGCATGTAAAATTGACGAATATCCGGGATCGTGCTTTTTTTCGGGGATTTGACGATAAGATCATTAATGGCGACAGTATCTCCTGTTCGGATATAATAATTTATCAACCTGGAGGTTTGGGATGGACGCTCGGCATATGGTTTCAATCGCGTGGCTAGTTTACCGGCATTGTCAAGGTCATCAAGATCAAGGTAGGATTGCATCGCAAGACTAACCCTGGTTCGGCAATAAACGCATGCATTGAGATCCAGTGTATCTAAACCGATTTCCCCATAAAATTTCAGCGCAGTTGCAGGATCGTTAAGGTGCTCAACTGCCAGGACCATACCTGTAGTATTAATAAAAAGATCACGAGGTTCAATCGTGTATTCCTTAATAAAATACTTAAAGGCCTCAGCACGTTTCCCGAGGAGATTCTCCTCATAATAACGCAGATAATTTTCCTGCCGGATATCCATGTCCGTAAACCGTCTTTTGATCAACGCAATGGTATCAGCTTCATTGCTATATTGGGCACTATTGTTAAATTCAGCAATCAGTAGAAAATAGGCATCAAGAAACGTTGTATCGTATTCAATCGCCTTGAGCAGATAGGTCTTTGCTTCCTCTGCGTGGTCAGGGTCGGCCCATATTTTTCGTGCCTGATAATAAGCCTTCCATGCTTTATCATTCGTAAAACTGAATACCTGATGGTTTTTACTCCCCCAATACCCAAGTATATAGCTTCTTAACAACGAGGTACATTCAGATTCATTTTCTATGGAACACAAGACATCTGGAAATGTATGGATGATTTCTTTGTTCTGTAGATTGGCAATTCTGGCTCTGATCAACAGAGAGTCCTTATGGATGCCGGTGAGATCGTAAATACCTTCTACCACTATTTTGGCGCCCATTTTTGCTGCGAGCGAAGGATCTTCTGTGACCGAACTCAAATCTCCCTTAAAATAGAGCATAGCGGATTCAAATCGTATGATATTGTCCGGGGTAATGGTCTTACCTAATGCATACGATATCGTGGTAGACATTTCCTCACCCAGCGTAGCGAGGTCATTGCGGTTTGTCAGGTTTTTAAGCGGAGCAATATATATCGGCCCCTCCCCCAGTAAAAATGAATCCTTTTTATTTTTTTGTTTAATCAAAAAAAACACCGCCATCGCCATAATCCCCAATATGATCAATAAATAGGGTGTTGTCCTGGGAAGGTGTATATGTTGATCTTGAGCGAGTGGGGGAATGACTAACCCGGGCTCATTAATAGCAAAAAGTTCGACACGCTCTTTTACATTTTTAAGGGAATAAAGTCCTAACCTTTTGAAATGCACATCAGGATGATTGTCCAGTTCATCCGCTACTTTTTTGGATATGAGAATGGAGCCGGGGACGCCCGAAGATTGAATGCGTGCTGCTACGTTGACGACATCTCCGAATATATCATTGTCCTTGAAAATGAGATCTCCCATATGTATTCCAACTCTAATGGGAATTCTGTCAACAGCAGATGACTGTTGTAGGTCAATGGCACATTTTACAGCATCGATGACACTATTAAAAACGGTAGCACTGCCATCACCATAAAACTGTATGATCTGACCATTGTATTTTCCAGTAGCTATTTCCAGGTCTTTTCGATGATCATTGACCTGTTTGATAGCAGCAGGTTCATTCCGTTGAAATAACGCGGTATAGCCCTCTATGTCGGCAAACATGACGGCGGCTAGTTTCCTGGTTCCTGCTGAATCGGTCATATTGGTATTTTTAGGAACAGTTTATCTTCCAGATGACAGGGTCTCATGGCTAAAACGTTGAAATTAAGGATTTTTTAGGCCAATTACTTCACCTGTGCAGACCTGTTTCCAATTTATAATGCGGCTCTAGCTTCCACCCTCAAGCTACTTGATTGTACTGCAAACTTGGAAAATTGTATTTGTGACTTTCCCTGAAGGTTATTTTCGAAAGTTTGTTTAGATTTGGGGTATACTTGTGAGAGCCTACCAAATCTAATTTTTAAAAGAGTTTAAATATCTAACTTCATTTCTGCTGCCTGATAATTTCATTTCACCCTAATAATTGCAAGAACTATGTTGTCTCCTAAATCCAACCTTTGGCCTGCTATCGCATGGGGTTTTGTCACGACTTTAGTGGCTTTTTTTCTTGTTCATTTTGTCTATTATGGATTGTACCTCGATGGATTAGATGGTTATAGCAGAACGAAGTCAGAAGCATTACAAACAGCAGTTTTTAGTTTTGCTTATGCCTGCCTCTATATCAGGGCATCTGCGAATTGGCGAGCAAACCCGGAGTCCGGTTTCTTAAATCATAAAAACTGGATTGTATCCTCTACTTCCTGGAAGATACCATGGCTTAGAATTGGGAATAGTTTATTATTCAGCGGGCTCACCTTTTTAGTAATTCTTATGGCGCTGTATCTGGCAGGTGTTGTTTTATCGACCGTATACGTTTTTGTTCTTGAAGGAATTAGAGGTGCAGTTCCGCCACCTGATACACGTAGCTCAGGTGCACTTGCAGTTCAGATTGGTTTAGCCGGTGTGGTAATGGAAATGGGAAAAACAGAAACACAACCCCGGAATTAATCAGATTCCTCCTCAAGACGTTTTTTTATTGAGTTACTTCGTATAATAGTTTATTCTCTAGATAGTCGATTTTGGCAAGGTTGTTCCAGCCTTTTTACAGATGGCAAGAAAACTGTCTTTTACTATATGGAGATAGATTAGTATTTTGAAAATAATTAAACCACATATCAAACAATGAGTATACTTGTAACCCTTATTATTGGAGCTATAGCTGGTTGGCTTGGAAGCCTCATCTTTCGCGGAAGCGGATTTGGATTGATTGGTAATATAGTTATCGGCATTCTGGGTAGTTTTGTTGGCTATTGGTTTCTAGGTCTTTTAAACTTCAGTTTTGGTGGAGGGACATTAGGCATCATTCTGACAGGAGCAGTAGGGGCTATTATCATTCTGGCGCTGGCCAATATTATTTTCGGCGGGAAAAGGTAAATGATCTTCTTAATGGATGCCGATGGTCCTTAAATGCTTATTGACTGCAGGAAGTTGCTTAGCTTTCTGGTATGATCGATTGTCATAAGTTCAGAGGGTATTTCCTTTTATTGTCCTTTCTCTTTGCACTTCTCTATGCTGATAGGGTGGGAGCTCAAGCGCATCACGCTCTATCAGATACACTTACTCAATAACAATTTAATATCTGGTTGCGCCGCATACAGACAGACTGTTATTCAGGATATTTAAGATGTTTTGCAAGAATTGGTGAGTTTGTCAAATGGATTAGAGCCCGCCCATTAGAGCATCTCTTTTTCTAATATTATTTATTTTCATATATCTTTATACCTTAGCCGTCAAATTCGACGAGTTTGAAGGTTTATCAGGATCTCCTCCGCCATATTCTAGACCAGGGCATTCGAAAGAATGATCGCACCGGTACGGGTACGATCAGCACTTTTGGATACCAGATGCGTTTTGATCTTGCCGAAGGGTTTCCCCTAATGACCACTAAAAAACTCCACGTCAAATCTATCATCCATGAACTCCTCTGGTTCCTGAAAGGGGATACCAATATTGCCTACCTTCAGGAAAATGGGGTGAGGATATGGAATGAATGGGCAGATGCTGAAGGCAACCTTGGACCTGTCTATGGACATCAGTGGCGCAGTTGGACCGGAGCTGATGGTCAGACTATAGATCAGATCAGTGAAGCCGTTAAGACCATTAAATCAAATCCCGACAGCCGCAGGATCATTGTTTCTGCCTGGAATGTGGCTGAAATAAGTAAGATGGCACTGGCTCCGTGTCATTGCCTTTTTCAGTTTTATGTCGCTGATGGCAAATTGAGCTGTCAGCTTTATCAGCGTTCCGCTGATGTATTTCTGGGTGTTCCGTTTAATATTGCGTCGTACGCATTACTCACGATGATGATAGCCCAGGTCTGTGACCTGAAACTCGGAGACTTTGTACACACCTTTGGTGATGTCCATATATACCTGGATCATTTGGAGCAGGTAAATGAACAGCTCACCAGACAGCCAGGATCCCTACCCGCATTGATGATCAACCCTAGTATAAAAGATATTTTTTCATTTAGCTTCGAAGATTTTAGTCTTGTTGATTATCATCCTTACCCGCCGATTTCAGCACGGGTTTCAGTATGATTTTCGGCACATATTGTTTAGATGTTGTCTAAATAACAAAATATGGATAATGCGGTCAGGTTAAATCTTGTATCTAACTATTTTTGCAGCCAATATCAGCTATTATATAAGAGTCCACTTCTACTGTTATGCATCATAACTCATTGAAATACTGTATACTGTTAGCGCTTATCTCTATTCTTTTTGTAGGGAGCTCATCTGCTGCGCCCACAGCCGAAGCCGGAAAGACAATTTTCCAGAACCAATGTGCTGCCTGCCATAACAAGAATATGAAAGATAACCTCACCGGCCCTGCGTTGGGAGGTGTTGAGCAAAGATGGGCAGCATATCCAAAGGAGGATCTGTACAAGTGGATTCGTAATTCACAGGTTATGATTGCCGCAGGCCACCCTAAAGCAACGGAGTTGTGGAACCAGTTCAAGCCAACCGTCATGAACTCGTTTCCATCTTTTACAGATGACGATATTGCTTCTACACTCCTCTATATTGAAGCTCAGTTTACAAAGCCTGCCGCCGGACTTGTAGCATCTGCCCAACCTGGAGGTGCTCCGGTTGAGCCAGCCAAGCCAAGTAAATACATCTACTATTTTCTGTTCATCATTCTTGCGGTTGTCGTTGCAGTACTTTCCAGGGTCATAGGTAATCTTCGCTATTTGGTTGCGCAGGAAGACGGAATCACACTGCCGCCTCAAAAAACACTTTTACAGACGCTGACTAGTAAAGGAGTCATCGGATTTCTCATTTTTGCCCTTGTTGTATTAGGCGGCTACACAACGGTCAACAATGGAATTGCCTTCGGTCGCCAGCAAGGATATGCACCAGAGCAACCCATTAAATTTTCACATGCCACCCATGCCGGGATTCAGGGTATCGATTGCCAGTATTGCCATGACAGTGCCCGTCGCAGCAAACACGCATCCATACCAGCAGCTAACACGTGTATGAATTGCCATAAAGCAATTGAAAAGGGCACTTTGTATGGTACCCAGGAATTAACGAAAATCTTTGCCTCTATAGGGTATGATCCTTCTACGGATAAGTATCTTGAGAATTATGACAAGCTGAGCAATGATGAAATCAAAGCGATCTATACAAAGTGGATTGCTGACAATTACCTCAAGGACAATTCGCTGACTGCTCTTGATCGAAAGGGTGAACGTACTGTTGATGAGCAGTGGACAGAAATTTCTTCCTCCATGACCAATGAATTGAAGGAGTCCATTGCCGGACCTATTGAATGGACGAGGATACATATGCTTCCTGACCACGTGTATTTCAACCATTCACAGCATGTCAACATCGGTAAAATTGATTGCCAGCAGTGCCATGGTAAAGTGCAGGAAATGGATTTGCTCTACCAGTATGCGCCTTTATCCATGGGTTGGTGTATTAATTGCCATCGTGAAACAGAGGTAAAATTTACCAGCAACGAATATTACAATACCTATAAGCAATACCATGACGCCCTCGCCAAGGGCCAAAAAACCAAAGTGACCGTGGAAGATATCGGCGGATTGGAATGCCAGAAGTGCCACTATTGATTTTCAATTGACGAACAAAACGGAATCATCTACCATTAGAACTTATTTAAGATCATGAAAGATCAGACATCATACAGTGACATTTGGATTGGGTCAGAGGACTTAGGCCGCGATGAGAAATTTATTGATCAGGCCTCCCGTGAGATGCCGGATGCTTCTGTAGCTTCTATGCTTGCGCAAGGGGCTTCTTTTGCTTCAGCCAACACAGGCCGTCGTGATTTTCTCAAGTACCTTGGATTCAGCGTCAGCGCTGCTACCATAGCAGCCAGCTGTGAAATACCGCTCAAAAAGGCAATTCCTTATGTCACCAAGCCTGATGATATGGTGCCTGGTGTCGCTAATTACTATGCTACATCTTTTGTTCAGGGCGGTGATTATTGCAGCGTCTTGGTTAAAACAAGGGAAGGCAGGCCTATCAAGGTAGAAGGCAACCAGTTATCTCCCATTAATGGGGGAGGGACCTCTGCTCGTGCACAGGCTGCTGTTCTCGGGTTGTATGATACTTATCGCCTTAGGGGCCCTCAAATGAAAAATGACGGGGGACATTTCGAGACTACTACCTGGAAACAACTTGATGATCTGGTTTCCGGTACCCTGAAGCCTGAAAGCCGTATTGCTATTCTGTCGCATTCGATGCTAAGCCCTACGGAAAAGCAAGTCGTCAAAGATTTCCAGACGAAATATCCAAATACTACGGTTACTGTTTACGATCCAGTTTCATCAGCTGCTATCTTGCGTGCAAATGAATTGATGTACGGTGTTGCGATGGTACCAGGATACCATTTCGAAAAGGCAAAAGTGATCGTCGCCATCCAGGCTGATTTCCTCGGCACATGGATTTCGCCAGTGCAGTTTGCCCATAAGTATGCTGCAGGTCGTAAGATAGCAGATCCGAAGGCGCCAAAAATGTCCAGGCATATTCAGATCGAAAGCTACATGTCCCTGACAGGCACAAATGCAGACAATCGCATACGGATCAAGCCAAGTGAATCTGGCGCTGTCCTTGGCAGATTGTATAACAAGATTGCTGCAGCCAAAGGCGCCTCAGCTGTGAACGCACCGGAATTGAGTGCTCCTTTGATAGAAGCTATTGATAAGACTGCAGATGAATTGTTGAAAACACCTGGAGAAAGTCTCCTCGTTTGCGGATCAAATAATATAGCAGACCAGTCTCTCGTCTGTGCCATCAATCACCTTCTAGGAAGCGATGGCAAAACAGTTGATCTTGAAAATTATTCACTGCAAAGACAAGGGGATGAAAGCAAAGTCAATGCACTGATGAATGCAATGAACAGCAGCCAGATTGATGCTTTGATTGTATTTGGCGCTAATCCGGTTTATGAACTTCCTTTCGGAGCCGCTTTTGGTGAAGCCATAGCAAAGGTTGGATTGACGATCAGTACCTCGATGGACATTGATGAAACATCTTCATTGTGCCGTGCTATTGCCCCGTCAAATCATTTCCTCGAATCATGGGGGGATGCTGAAGCCATTCGTGGACATATCAGTATGGTGCAACCTACGATAGCACCTCTCTTCGATACCAGGCAGCGTGAGGCCAGCCTGCTCAAATGGATAGGTGGCGAAAATCCGCTTTTCATTAGTGATCAGCCATATTATGAATACCTGAAAGCAAGGTGGGTAGCTTCTGCCGGATCAGTTGCTTCATGGAATGAATTACTTCACGATGGTGTATATAGTTATACACCACCATCATCAGGAGCTACTTATAAAGATAACCTGGCCACGGTTGTAGCAAAATTAACACAGCCTGGTTCCAGTGCTGAAATTACATTCATGGAAACGGTCGCTATCGGCGCTGGCCAGAATGCAAACAATCCATGGCTTCAGGAAATGCCTGATCCAGTCACAAGATGCGCATGGGGCAATTACCTCGCGCTTCCTGTTCAGTTTGATGGCACGAGAAAATTCATCGCGCACGAAAACCTCGAAGATGGAGACCTCGCAGATGTCACCGTAGGCGATCAGACCCTTAGAGTACCTGTCATCAAACAATTTGGACAGACGCCCGATGCATTTGCATTGGCGGTCGGCTATGGCCGCTCCATTACAGGTCGTGCCGGTGTCGGTGTTGGTGTTAATGTCAACCCCTGGATGAAAACCGATGCCGATGGACTTGTTCAATATTACACAAGCGGTGTCACGGTGACAGGTAAAAAGGGAGAAGAGGATTATTTCTCCTGTGTTCAGTATCACCACACGATGGGAGTAACCGGTGAGGACAGCAAGACCAAAGAAGTCATCAATGCTGATGAGGCGGCTACGGTATACATGACCTATGGGTTAGTCAGACAAGGATTCCAGGGTTCACTGGTCAACAGGACGATTATCCGTAAGAGTCACCTTGATCATGTTGAAGAGTTTGTAAAGGACCTTCAGGATGAACGTCACCATCATCAGCAATTAAATACCAAGCAGATATATCCCGGGCATGATGAAACCTATGCAAGAGGCCATCACTGGGGTATGCACGTTGATCTCAATGCATGTATTGGTTGTGGCGCCTGCACCGTGGCGTGTATGGCTGAAAATAACGTACCAGTTGTAGGAAAGCGGGAGATGAGTCGTCATCATGAAATGGCATGGTTGAGGATTGACCGTTATTTCTATGGCGATGTTGATAATCCGAGTGCAGTCTATCAACCACTGATGTGTCAGCATTGTAACAATGCTCCATGTGAAAACGTGTGCCCTGTGAATGCTACCAACCATAGCTCAGAAGGCCTGAATCAGATGGCGTATAACCGTTGCGTAGGTACCAGATATTGTGCGAATAACTGCCCATACAAAGTGCGCCGATTCAACTGGCTGGACTATAATGCAGCTGACTTGTGGCCTATCAATGAGGCTGACCTTGGTTTGAAATCAGAGGATGATACCATTCCGTATGGTGCAGACAATCTGACCAGAATGGTTCTCAACCCGGATGTTACAGTCAGGTCACGAGGAGTTATTGAAAAGTGTAGTTTCTGCGTACAACGTATTCAGGAAGGTAAGCTAAGAGCTAAGACAGAAGCAAGACTGCTCAGAGATGCAGACGTTAAAACTGCTTGTCAGACAGCTTGTCCAACCGGAGCTATTACATTTGGTGACATGAACAATGAGGAAGGTGATTTGAGCAAGAAACTGGCTTCACCGCTGAATTACATTGTACTTGAAGAAATCAACACGCGACCTGCAGTAAACTATCAGGCAAGAATCATCAATAAAGCTGAAGGCATAGACGCCTAATAGCCGGAATGAAGTTTAGAGACGATAAACCTATTATCATTAGACAATAACATATGGGTTCAGGACCTACATCACCGATCAGAGAACCGTTAGTAAAAGGACATAAGACCTACCACCAGATTACGGAAGATCTTTGTTCGCCTACGGAGCGGGCCCCCAGCAGAGCATGGACACTTGCGTTTATAGTGGCCTTGAGTGCATTGACCTTTGGGGTTATATGTATCATCATTACCATCTGGGTTGGCATTGGTACCTGGAGGCTAAACAGAACCATAGGGTGGGGTTGGGATATTACCAACTTTGTCTGGTGGATCGGTATAGGTCACGCAGGTACGTTGATTTCGGCGATCTTATTACTTTTCCGTCAGAAGTGGAGGACAGGTGTCAATAGGGCTGCAGAAGCTATGACGATTTTTGCCGTGATATGTGCAGCATTGTTTCCTGCGATACACGTAGGAAGAATCTGGGTAGTATTTTACTTTTTTCCTTATCCGAATACAAGAGGTCCGTTATGGCCCAATTTTAATTCCCCGCTTCTCTGGGACTTATTTGCCATCTCTACCTATTTCACGGTATCGCTTTTATTCTGGTACACCGGACTTGTTCCTGACTTTGCAACTGTTAGAGACAGGGCAAAAGGATTCCGGAAAAGAATGTACACTTTCCTAGCTTTTGGCTGGACAGGTGCAGCAAAACACTGGCAACGCCACGAATCTTTGTCCCTGGTGCTTGCAGGACTTGCAACACCACTCGTACTTTCTGTACACACGATCGTAAGTTTTGACTTTGCCACCTCCATCATCCCTGGATGGCATACCACGATTTTCCCTCCATACTTTGTTGCCGGGGCTATTTTTTCCGGTTTTGCCATGGTGCAGACATTGATGATCATCACGCGTAAAGTCTTAAATCTGCAAGACTACATTACGCTGGGGCATATCGAGTCCATGAATAAGGTCATACTCGTGACAGGCACAATCGTAGGGGTCGCCTATCTCACTGAATTATTTATAGCCTGGTATTCAGGTTATGTATACGAGCAATTCGCATTTTTCAACAGGGCTTTAGGACCTTACTGGTGGTCATATTTTGGTATGATGGCTTGTAATGTGTTATCCCCCCAGTTGTTCTGGTCCAAAAAAATCAGACGAAATGTGACCATGACTTTTTTTATGTCCATTTTCGTCAATATCGGGATGTGGTTTGAGCGCTTCGTGATTATCGCAACTACATTGGCGAGAGATTATCTGCCATCCAGCTGGAGTTTCTATGTGCCATCGATTGTAGAGATAGGTATTTACGTAGGGACTTTAGGTATCTTCTTCACGTTCTATTTGATTTTCGTTCGTATCGCTCCGGTAGTGGCTATTGCAGAAATCAAGCATATCCTCAAGGGAGCGGGAGATCAATATGCTAAACCAAATGCAAAATCTACTTTCCAACAGGTGGAAAGTGGCAATATGGAACTTAAAACTGCAGGTCATGGCAGTCATCACGGACAAGATCATCATTAATACTATAATTTAACCTTAAATTAAAGTGATCCACTAGATCATGAAGCACGGTGAAAAAAATATAATATTCGGATTGTATGACGATGAGGAAGATCTCAAAAGAGCTGTCATTAAAGCCAATGAGGATCATCTTCAGATCATGGATGTATTCACACCCTTTGCGGTACACGGCCTGGATCCATTACTTGGCCTGTCCGAATCAAGGCTGCACATCGGTGGATTTGTCTACGGTATGCTCGGTACGCTGACGGCATTTCTCGGCATGACCTGGATATTTACAAGGGATTGGCCGCAGATTTATGGTGGCAAGCCTTATTGGCCGATTTTATCCTTTGTTCCTATCACATTTGAACTAACAGTGCTTTTTGCTTCGATAGGAATGGTGACTACTTTCTACATCATTAATGGAATGGGTCCTGGTGTGAAGAATCCGGTGATTCATCCAAGTATTACAGACGATAAATTCTGTATTGCCTTTACTACAGATGGCCATGAGCATGGCCATGTTGACAAACTCAGGCATTTTTTCCAACACACCGGAGCCAGTCTGGTAGAAACGAAGACGATCTGATCATGAGAAACACGGTACAATTATCGATCCTTGCATGCCTGACGTTTGTCATTGCATGCTCTCCTGCCAAAGGAGATCGCACGGGGCATGAATTCATGCCTGATATGACCCATACGATCGGGTATGAAGCTAATCTCTATGATTTCTATTACTACAATAGATGGGGTACTGAGGCTGAATATAAAAAGTTCGCTTCGCCAAGAACTTCTGTTCCAGGTTCTGTAGCACGGGGACAGATTTCTTTAGCCAACGCTCAGGATGAAGCCGCCAGAATGGAGGCTATGTCCGCCTTCGATGGCGTAGGTGATGGCTCCATTGCTATGACACCGAATGGACATGTTCCTTATTATTATGGCGATACCGAAGAGGACAGAGTTAAAGCAACCAAAGAGATCACCACCAACCCTTTTCCGATTACAGATGCAAGTCTTGCGCACGGTAAAGAGTTGTATGTTATCTATTGCGGTATATGCCATGGGGACAAAGGTGATGGCCTCGGATACCTCGTTCGGGAAGAAGATCCTGCCAAGGGAATTGTGGCGGGTGTATATCCTGCCGCACCGGCAAACTTTATGCTCGACACATTTGTCACTTCAAATGCCGGCCGTTTGTATCATGGTATTATGTATGGTAAAAATGTGATGGGTTCTTATGCGGATAAACTCAGCTACAAAGAGCGATGGGAAGTAATCCACTTTATCCGCTCGTTGCAGGCGCAAGCAAAGAAACTGGAGTATTCATCCAAGGCCAATACATTCAATAAGGAAGCTGCGCCATGGGCTGCGGTAGAAGCTTCAATGAAGAAAATAGAAGCTGCACCAATGGTTAAAGACTCAGCATCAATGCATGCGGCGGAAGGTGCACCGCAGCGTACGAATCAACATTAATAAGTGACCGAATCGACTACAACAGATATGAATCAGTTTATATTCGAAACAAGACAAAAGACACTGCTAGGCGTGATGATGCTGATCGGCGTCATTTCATTGGTCATTACCTATATGGGGGATGATCATTCCCATACGCGGTTCTGGTCAAATGTGCTTCACAATTCTGTTTTCTTTACAGGGGTGGCACTCATGGCTTTGTTTTTAATCGCAGCCAAGATTACAGCCTGGTCAGGATGGCATACGATCTTCAAAAGGGTGTGGGAAGCCTATTCCCTTTTCCTGATTGTAGGATTCGTCCTCATCATGATTATCGCATTAGGTATATGGGGGGGCTGGCATCATCTGTATCACTGGGCGGATACCAAATCGGTGGAAGCTGATACCATCCTAAGTGGTAAGAGCTCATTCCTCAACAAAGGATGGTATACCTTCGGAAGTATGATCGTTGTTGGCTTATGGATTTTCCTGGCTACCCGGATCCGGGCTTTGTCTGTTGATGAGGATACGAATGGTGATACAGAATTTACGCATGCACGTAAACTTAGGATTTGGGGAGCTGCGGCCTTGCCTATTATCGGCTTTTCAAGCGCAGCAATGATCTGGCAATGGGTGATGTCAGTAGATGCACATTGGTATAGTACACTTTTCGCTTGGTACTCTTCAGTCAGTTTAATGGTTACCATGATTGCATTGACGATTCTGACCCTGATTTTCCTTAAGGTTAAAGGATATTTTCCTTTATTGACAATTGAGCATTTGCATGACCTGGGTAAATACATGTTTGCATTCAGTATTTTCTGGACGTACATGTGGTTCTCCCAGTTCATGTTGATCTGGTACGCAAATATACCCGAAGAGACCATCTATTATCATACGCGTCTGCATGAGTATCCGGTACTTTTCTATCTGAATATAGGCCTCAATTTTGTGCTGCCATTTTTGGTGCTGCTCAGAAATGATACAAAACGAAAATACGGAACACTCATTTTTATTTCGTGTGTCCTCGTTTTCAGCCATTGGTTAGATTTCTTCCTCATGCTCAAACCGGGTATTATACACACAGCGCATGAACTGGCTGCAAGCGCAGGGGACGCGGCAGGTCACAATGCAAGTGGACCTACACCAGGGTTTTCCATGCCTGGCTTCCTTGAGATAGGAACGTTTATTGGCTTCCTTGGTCTGTTCTTCTTCTTCGTATTCAACCGACTGGAGAAAGCAAGCCTCTTGCCAAGGCGTGATCCTTACCTGATGGAAAGTGTATCTCATCATACGTAATAAGTGGTGAGAACGAGATAAACTATTGAATGAAGTATTTAAAGCTAGATAGCAAATGACCGCTTTGATTATTGGATTAAGTATACTGCTTTTGGTGATCGTAATCTTACAGATCAGCAAACTGACAGATATGTATGCCCGCATACGCGGAGAAGAGGAAGTAGAAGAACGCATGAACCGTAATCAGGCCAGATTCATGCTCCTCTTCATGATCGGCTTGCTGGTTTTCTGCGTCCTTTCAGCCTATTGGTGGAAAAACTACATGATGGGGTATGGACCGCATAAATCAGCTTCTATTCACGGTGCCTCATTGGATAGTTTATTTAATGTCACACTCCTGTTTACCGGGATCGTGTTTGTACTCACCCATATAGCACTTTTTTATTTCGCTTGGAAATACAAGAAAGTAAAGGGCTCAAAGGCTACCCACTGGGCGCACAACAATACACTCGAAATTGTTTGGTCCGCCATACCAGCTGTCGTCATGACCTATTTAGTCATCAAGGGACTGCTAGCTTGGAACACAGTCATGGCAGATGTAAAGCCAGGAGATGACCATATTGAAATTGAAGCCACAGGTTATCAGTTTGCCTGGCATCTGAGATATCCCGGCGCAGACGGAGTCATCGGTGCCCGCGATTTTAAGAAGATTACTGCCGACAATCCATTAGGACAAGACTGGACTGATCCTCACAACTTTGATGATTTTCATCCGGATGAACTATGGCTCCCTGTTGGCAAAAAGGTAAGAGTGCGGATTATCGCAAGAGACGTTTTACATAATTTTTATCTCCCTCATTTCAGGGTCAAGATGGATGCCGTTCCAGGACTTCCAACCTACTTCGTTTTTACGCCTGAGAAAACTACAGAGCAATACCGCGATGAACTTCGCAATTACCCGGAATACAATGTACCAAAGGATCCAAACGATCCGGAAAGTAAAATGCTTTGGGAAGAGTTCAACTACGAACTGGCCTGCGCTGAACTGTGTGGTAAATCCCATTATAGTATGCGCCGTATTGTACGGATCGTGACTCAACCTGAGTATGATGCATGGTTAGCCAAACAACAATCCTACTATCAATCAAGTATACGCGGAGAGGACAGTGACCCGAATAAAGGTAAACTGCTGGATTTTGAAATTACCCAAAACCGGGAAGCCCTTAATATGTCTGTTGAAAAGGCACTGGTGAACACCGGTATTCCGCTTAAACCAGAGGAAGAAGCTGTCCTTAAAACGATTCGCCTTGATTACGTGCAGTTTGAATCAGCAGGAAATACCCTGACCGCTGAATCCAAGTATCAGCTGGACGATCTTTCAGCTATTCTTACAAAATACCCGGCGCTCAGGATTGAAGTGGGTGGGCACACTGACAATACCGGAGATCCTGCGGTCAACAAGACGCTGTCACAAAAGCGCGCTGATGTAGTTAAAGATTATCTGACTGTGCAGGGTATTACTGCAGGAAGATTAAACTCAGTTGGCTATGGCTCGTCCAAACCAGCCGATACGAATGATACTGACACTGGACGCCAGAAAAACAGAAGAACTGAATTTAGAATTATATCCAACAAATAATAGACTACTATGTCATCTTCACAGCAGCATGAAACCGATGTTTTGATCCGTGAGCAAGGATATGATGATCATTTCCACGAACATCATCACGGGGATAAATTCCAATCGAATTTTATCACCCATTATATTTTCAGCCAGGATCATAAGATCATTGCAAGGCAGTTTCTGATCACAGGGATTTTCTGGGCGATCATCGGAGCAGCAATGAGTATTATCTTTAGGCTCCAGCTTGGTTTTCCGGATGACAGTTTAGCCTGGTTGAAACCATTGTTAGGTAAATGGATAACGATTAATGAGGCTGGCGTTGGTGCATTGAACCCCGAGTTCTATTATGCACTAGTCACTATGCACGGTACGATTATCGTATTCTTTGTATTGACAGCCGGATTGAGCGGAACTTTTGCCAATCTGCTGATACCTTACCAGGTTGGCGCGCGCGACATGGCCTCGCCGTTTTTGAATATGCTTTCATACTGGTTCTTTTTTCTGGCCAGTGTAGTGATGTTCATTTCTCTGTTCCTGAGTACAGGTCCGTTTTCAGGTGGATGGACTGCTTATCCGCCGTTGAGTGCATTGCCCGAAGCCAGTTCAGGATCTGGTGCAGGGATGACCTTGTGGTTGGTGAGTCTGACCTTCTTTGTGGTTTCTGTTTTACTTGGGGGTATCAATTATGTGACTACCGTTCTTAACCTCAGAACCAAAGGAATGAGTTTATGGAGGATGCCCCTCACTGTATGGGCACTTCTGGTGACAGCTATTCTCGGTATTCTCTCCTTCCCGGTGTTGGTATCAGGTTTCTTTCTGCTCATGTTTGACAGGGGAATGGGGACCAGTTTTTACCTGAGTGAAATATTTGTTAATGGTCACGTACTGGAAAATGTAGGTGGTAGCCCGATCCTATACCAGCACTTGTTCTGGTTTTTGGGCCACCCTGAAGTATACATTATTATCCTCCCGGCGATGGGTTTGACCAGTGAGGTTTTATCCGTTAATGCCCGCAAACCGATTTTCGGTTATAAAGCGATGGTGTATTCTATCCTGGCTATCGGATTCCTTTCCTTTATCGTTTGGGCTCACCACATGTTTATGTCCGGTGTGAATCCATTTATTTCTAACTTCTTTGTGATTTTTACACTGATCATCGCAGTCCCTTCTGCCGTGAAGGTATTTAACTGGATATCCACATTATATAAGGGAAATATCAGGTTTACTTCCGGGATGCTTTATGCCATCGGGTTTGTATCCATGTTTATTTCCGGTGGATTAACGGGTATTTTCCTGGGTAACTCAGCAATCGATATCCAGCTGCACGATACATATTTTGTCGTCGCCCACTTTCACATTGTGATGGGGATTGCAGCTTTCTTCGGGATGTTTGCGGGCGTCTATCACTGGTTCCCAAGAATGTATGGTCGCTTTATGAATGAAACAATGGGCCGCATTCACTTCTGGATAACCATGGTCGGGGCGTACGCTATCTTCTGGCCAATGCATTATATCGGAATGGCAGGTGTACCAAGGCGCTACTACCGTTTCGATACGTTTGATGCTTTCGGACATTTTGCTGGACTCAACGAGTTTATTACTGTTGCTGCCATCATTGTGTTTGCTGCCCAGTTGCTGTTTGTTTTCAATTTCTTCTACAGTATCTGGTACGGACGCAAAATGACTACCCAGAATCCATGGGGAGCTAATACACTTGAATGGACAACACCGATCCACGCAGGCCATGGTAACTGGCCGGGCAACCTCCCAACTGTTCACAGATGGGCTTATGATTACAGCAAGGAAGGTGCGGATAAGGATTTTATCCCACAGCATTTACCTCTTACGGATAAAGAAAAGGCAGAAGCGGAAAATCATTGATGAAAGCTAAAGAACAAGCACAAATCAGGACTGCATCGATCACGCTCAGGGACTGGATTCAGGATTTCGAGCTCCTGGTCAAGTTTCGGCTGAGTACTTTCGTTGTATTTTCATCACTGGCTGCCTACGGTATAGCAGCAGGAAGTGAGATACGGCTTATGCCTTTTCTGATACTGATGGCAGGGGGATTCTTGATCACGTTTGCAGCTAATATCCTCAATGAGATATTGGAAGCAGATTATGATCGCATGATGGAGCGTACCTCCAACAGGCCTTTAGCCGCACGAAGGTGGAACCCATCTTCGGCCCTTGTCATAGCAGGTATTTTTAGCCTCTTCGGAATTATCTTCCTTGCCTTACTGAATCCGCTGACGTCCTTCCTCGGTACATTGTCCCTGGTCACCTACGCCTTCCTATATACCCCTCTGAAACGGTATAGTCCGGTTTCAGTAATTATTGGTGCTATCCCAGGCGCCCTTCCGGTGTTGATCGGTATGATTGCTCATGATGGGGTGGTTACAGATGAAGCCTTGTTCTTATTTGCCATCCAGTTTATCTGGCAATTTCCACATTTCTGGTCCATTGGATTTTTATCTTATGATCAGTATAAGCACGCAGGATATAAACTCCTGCCTGAAGATGACGGAAAGATAGACAGACGACTTGGAACGCAGACGCTTGTTTATACTTTCCTTTTGATACCGGTTATAGCTACTGGATTTCTGATGCAATTGATTTCCGTATGGGGAGCTATCGGTCTTGTGCTGGTGTCTTCCTATTTTATCTGGAGAGCATGGGTGTTTTATAGATGTTTTGACAAAGCCAGTGCAAGAGCACTGATGTTTTCATCTTTCATATTTCTTCCATTGGCACTGCTTGTGCTTTGGTGGGGTATACAATAAAATATAAACTGAATTGAATACAAGAATAGCCAGCGGCACTATGGAACAGAAAACCAGGAAGGGAATTCATCCCCCTCTGTTTGCATTGTGGGCAGCAATGGGAAGTATGGTGATGATGTTCGGTTCACTGACCAGTGCTTACATCGTCAGGCAGGCAGCCGGCAATTGGCTTGAGTTCAGGATGCCGGATATCTTCTATTACAGTACCGTGGTGATATTACTCAGCAGTGTCACATTGCACGGTAGTTATTGGGCATTCCGAAACGGAAAAGAAACCATGTATAAACTATTACTGCCATTGACTGTAATTCTGGGTATTGTGTTTATTGTGATGCAATACCAGGGATGGAATATCTTGTATTCTATCGGGGTGGTTCTTGACGGTAATCCGGGAGGTTCATTCTTCTACGTGATCTCCGGTATTCACGCTGCGCATGTGATTGGAGGAGTGTTCGCACTCACCGTAGCCATGCTGCATGCTTTTTTATTGAAGTATAAACCTACTGAAAAAAGAAGAAGGAGATTTCAACTGGTGCTGCATTACTGGCATTTCGTTGATTTCCTTTGGCTATATCTCTTTTTATTTCTTTTGATCCAATGATTTACTTTTAGATACATGGCTACAGATACCTTAGACAATAAACACACGGACCACGACAGTACAGCTAATGCCAGTTGGGACGGCGCGGAATATCCGTTTAAAGTAGGATATGGCAAACTGATGATCTGGTACTTTTTAGTGTCAGATGCATTTACGTTTGCAGGTTTCCTGATCGCATACGGAACGCTTAGGTTTAGTATGCCCAGCTGGCCAGTACCGGATTATGTATTCAGTACCTTTCCATTTCTCGAGGGACATCACCCCCTGCTCTTTGTAACCCTGATGACGTTCGTCCTGCTCTTCAGTTCATTTACCATGATCAGAGCAGTTCAGGAAGGTCATCGGGAGAACAGGAGAGGAGTAGCTATCTGGATGGGATTGACGATTATTGGTGGACTTGGATTCCTCGGCTGTCAGGCATGGGAGTGGACCACCCTGATAGGTAAAGAACACATGAGTGTGACTACAAATCCGTTTGGTACGCACACCGAAGCCGGAATCTATCTGGATGCAGAGGGTAAAGAATCTGCAGAAGTTTTCGCCGCGGGCACCACCTACTTGCTCCACAAAGCAACTTTTGGTGGTGATCATGAGGCGACGCTAACTCATGGAGCTGAAGCGACAGCCCATGGTGAGGAAGCTGCACATGCAGAGGATACTGGTCATGGAGGACATGCTTACCAAGCCCCCGGCGACTATCCTGATGCAGTCGTTGATGAAAGAGGATATATACACAGGAAATATATAGTATCTGAGGGAGAACTTACAGGTCGCACCAAAACCGAAGCATTTGGTCCCAAAGCTTTTGGTGCCTTATTCTTTTTTATCACAGGATTCCACGGTTTTCACGTCTTTTCAGGGGTGGTATTCCTGCTCATCATTCTGATCAATGTCCTCAGTGGTATCTATGTAGCCAGACGCAACGGGAATGAAATGGTTGAAAAAATCGGACTCTACTGGCACTTTGTAGATTTGGTTTGGGTTTTTGTATTTCTTGTTTTCTATCTCCTGTAAGACAGCTACAATTTCACATCATCGTATATAAAATACTGACCAAAAAAATAATATAGGAATGGCACACGATTATACCGGAGCAAAAAAGATCGCGCTGAAGACCATTATCATCCTTGCGGTGGTTACGGTGATTGAAGTGTTGATCGCCCTCACAGGTAAAGGATACATCATTGAAGGATTGCATGCCCCTAAGCTGGTCATGAATACCCTGATGATCGCTATGAGTTTGTACAAGGCTTATCTGATCGTATTTGAATTCATGCACATGAAGTACGAAGCGAGAGGATTAATGTTAAGTGTGATGTTACCTGTTTGCCTGCTGATCTGGGCCATCATCGCTTTCCTCTATGAAGGTAATGCCTGGAAGGGTAACAGACAGACGGTACAGGAGCGATCCAAAGTGGAAGTAGCTAAGTAGTGCTGTCTACTTACTATTTCTTTGGTTGCCTTAGGATAGGATTAGTCATCCTGCGGTTGCATAACACTCATGTTATGAAACGAAATCTGACTGTATCTAAAGCATAATGATTGCGGCATGTCAAGGAAGTTTTTGGTTACCATTGTTTTGATCCTCTTCCTGCTTCCGTTTGTATCATGGTATTATCTCCAGTCAGGCCTGGAATGGCGCAAGGATGCCCAGGAAGTGATGAATGGCAAGACCCCTTTCCCTTCAGGAACATGCGTTTTGGCCGATGGGAGAAAATTTTCTGCAGACAGTCTGGAAGGCCGTGTGACCCTTATAGCCTATGTTTCTTGTGATACGGATGATAAGGGCCAGAAGGATGTACTGGAAGCGCTGTATGACCAGTTCAGGGAAACAAGCAAGGCGGCGTTTGTTTTACTTGATACATGTCAGGCAGGATCAAGTTTTTCAATTCAGAAGCAGCATAAATACTGGTATGTAATCCCTTGTAGTGATTCTATTGCTATTTGCAGTGCTGTACATGCGCTTTGGGAGAAGGATAAAATGTTTGCCCTAGTGGACCGCAAAGGTGTCATCCGCAGTTATTACGCAATCAACACCACAGATGAAAAGCGGATTCTTGTCGAGCATATGTCATTGTTGCTGCCGCGGGAACGTCAGGAAAAGGTGGAACTAAAAAGAGGGGACAAGAAATGATTTCAATTGAACAGCAGAAGCGCATCACAATGCTTAACAGGCTTGCCTGGGTCGTTACCGTGGTCGTCTGGTTTCTTGTTGGGGCCATGCGCAGATATAAATTTGACATTGAGGCTGATCTGAGTTTTCTGGCCGGCCTAAATGCACTCTTTAATACCGGAGTGACCCTTGCATTGCTGTCTGCCTTTTATTTTATAAAGCATAAGAACATAGAGGCACACCGCCGAAGTATATATGTGGCAATGGCCCTTTCAGCCGGATTCCTGCTTTCCTATGTAGGTTACCACTTTACCAATGAGGAGATTGAATTCTGCAAAGAGGGAATTATCCGGCAAGTGTATTACTTTATTCTCTTCAGCCACATCATCCTCGCTGGATTGAGCTTGCCTTTCATTCTGCTGACCTTTATCAGGGGTTACTGCGGTGATTATGAGACCCACCGTAAGATGGCAAAATGGGTATTCCCAGTTTGGCTCTATGTAGCCGCCACTGGACCGCTTGTTTATTTTTTTCTCTTTCCCTGCAGGTAAATTCGCTAAATTCGCTTAATTTTACACTATGAAGAAGATGCACCGTATTATCATTATTCTGGCGATTGCCATAATGGGAATGCTCACATCTTATGAGTCATCTGCTCAATGCCCCATGTGTAAAATGTCAGCCGAATCTAATCTGAAAAACGGCGGTACTGCCGGCAAAGGGTTGAATGCAGGTATCCTCTATATGCTAGCCCTGCCATATACCCTGATGGGAACGATCGGATACATCTGGTGGCGTAACCGTCGCAAGGAAGAGGATGAAGTAGAAGTCCTTCCATAGTCATCACATCCCTATTTTATTTTTTTTTGGTTTTCACAGCTTTCACACCCGTGGAAATTAAAACAGGTGCATTGTATTCCAATGCACCCGTTAAGATCAATATGAAATGAATGAAACCGTTTAAAACATGAACGTGTACCCGATACCAGCTGAGAAGCCATGGGACTTGATGCCAATATCTACGATATTGTCTTGCAACATGCTGTTCAGACTGTGCCTGTAACCAATCTCCAGATTGAGAGCTCCAAATGTATTCGTAGGAATACTTACACCAGCTCCGGCTACTGCTGATATATCAAATCTGTTATAAAGGTCATTATCAAGATTGATGTTGATAGATGGTAAGGACCAGTTAATCAGGGCTTGCACTTTAGGGGTGATTTTACCATTTAAAGCATATGCAGCAGAAGCACCGACCTTTACATATGGAGTGACTCCGCTTTCTGTAAAATTATATTTGATCATTAATGGGGCTTCCACATAATTCAACCTGGTTTCAATACTGGCACCAAGCGGTACATCGATGCCCAGGACGGTGATATCGAATTGTTCACGTACCCCGAAACCTCTTGAACTGTATTGCGCACCGGTGATCATGGAAAAGTGACGGGACAAAGCCTTTTCGTATTGAAGACCTACGCTATAATGCGTGATCGGTTTGATGTAAGGATCCGCTATTTCGAGAATACCTGATCCATTCATCTCGATGTTGGTTGATCCAACAGATGCAACTGCAGTAATGCTGGATTGTGCCTGTGCCTCCTGGAATATGTTCAAGAGGAACATGCCTGCGACAGAGCTAAGGATTCGGAGAGATGCATTCGTTGTCATGGCTGTTTGTTTTAGTTGAAAGGATGACGCCATAACTCCCTGCCAGGTTTCGTAAGAGTGCGTTAAAGGAAATTAAAGGAAGCTTAAAATCTTCAATAAAACCGAGGCGAGGAATTCGTATTGGATGATTGAATTGTAATACTGTTCGTTGCAGGAGAGGAGGTAAGAGGAAGTCGAATGATTTATTGATTAAATCACCTGAGAGCTTATCCTAAACTCTTGATCAACCAGATAATGAGCGACACGGACCCCAGGGCAAAAGCAAATAACCACAATATGCCAATTGCTGCGGACGTAACAGCACCACCAGCAAAAAGGGTAATCAGGATGCCTAGTCCCCAGGAAATGCCCCAGATCCAAAGCCACCGGTCAACAGGATCGCTGATGCTACCGATGGATTTCTTTTGCATTTTTGAATGAATGACTTTTTCAAAACGGAGCATAAAGATTTCAGCGCGATGAAGTAATTTCTCTTCTTTTTTCTGCTTTTTTAATTCCTGCCTTGAAAGGGGATTGGTATGGGCATATTCAACAATGGAGACTTTACCGGAAGCAAAGTCTTCAGTGTTGATGGCCTGAGTGCAAAAAATTTGTTGATGCACTATCAGGACAAGGCAACCAGTGAGTATACGCGCAACAACGCCCATGAAAGGTAAGTTTGGGATGAAGGGCAATAGTTTTTATTTGCTGTTTCTATATTCCAAGTTAGACATAAATGAATTCCCAACCAAATAAAAAAGGCTGTCCGATGACGGAACAGCCTTTTTTATATTGTACGAAATGCTGACTAGTTCAGGACATACCTTGCTGCAAGAGCTCCCCATGAATAGTAACCGGAATCCCAACCACCTATACGAAAGGTAGGCATAAAGTCAAGACTCAAATTGATCGGGGCACTTGGGAATTTGTAATCAAGACCGATTACACCGCTTAGACCTAAGCCCACACTACCATTGTCATCATCAAAGAAGAAGTCATTGTCATATGTAAAAAACTGAACGCTGGCACCAAAACCATAATACCAACTCAGCCCTTCAACATCAGACAGTGGTTTGTGTATTTCATACAATGCACCAACGGAAAAATAACTATAGATACCGGAATAACCCCTGTATCCAGCATACAATTCAAGTGCATTCGATTCAGTCAGGAAGGTTTTATACGATATAGAAATCGGATAGCCAAAACGTAAACCAATGGCACTCTTGTAATCCTGCGCTTTCATTTCATTGGTGATCGCGAGAATAAATAGCAATGAGAAAAGTAGAACAATTTTTTTCATAGTTTGATTTTTTAGTACTGTGTAAAGATTTAGTGGCTTATTTTGATGGCGAAATATACAGATATTTATAATCTGTGCACCTATCCGGATAAAAAAACAATACCAGCAGGAACCTATTAGCTGCCTTTTTGAAAAATCAGGAAAATCCATCCCAAGATAAAGCAGAGTCCGCCCAGAGGTGTGATGAAGCCAATGGCCGAAATAGGGAAACCTGTTAGAGAAGCTGTTCCTATAATAAACAATGACCCGGAAAACATGAGGATGCCAATGACAAAGGCAATTCCTGCTGTCCGGAGGTGTCTGGAACCTGCATACTGCTTCGAGCGCAGACAGACAAATAAGGTGGCCAACGTATGGATAAAAAGATAAAGAACTCCGGTTTTAATGGTTTCGAGACTACCTATATCCAGGCGGGATTTCAGAAAGTGGGCTCCGAAAGCACCAATCATCACCCCTATAGCACCGAAGGTGCCGGCTACGTATTGTAACCTGTTGAAAAAAGTATCATTCATCAAGTGACCAATTTATGGGAGTATCCCCCCTGTTTTGAAGTATTGAATTTGTCATTGAAAAGTGGCTGCAACCATTAAAGGCATTCCTGGCGAGCGGAGATGGATGCGCAGCCTCTAGGATCGTATGTCTTTGCGGGTCGATTAAATGTTTCTTTGAACGGGCATAATTACCCCATAGTAGAAAGATAAGACCGTTACGGTTGTCTGACAGTGTTTTGATCACAACATCTGTAAAAAGATGCCAACCTATCTTACTATGAGAACCTGCCTGGTTTTTTTCAACAGTTAAGATAGCATTCAGCAGAAATATACCCTGGCTCGTCCATGATGTCAGATCACCATGCTGAGGAATAGAAAGGCCAAGATCCCTGTTGATTTCTTTAAATATATTTTTCAGGGAAGCAGGCACAGATATCTCCCTCGGCACAGAAAAGCATAACCCCATCGCCTGCCCAGGTCCATGATAAGGATCTTGCCCGAGAACGACCACCCTTACTTTTTCAAAAGGAGTTTTATCAAAGGCATTAAAGATCATAGGTCCCGGGGGGAAAATGATCTTACCTTTTGCTTTTTCGTCTGCGAGAAACTGCTTGATTCCGCCAAAATACGGTTTGGAGAATTCCGTTTGTAACTGGGCTTTCCAGCCAGGTTCTATCCGGACATCAGCAGGATCTATCTGGGATAGGGCCACAATAGACTTTTTAAGCGTTGAAGAAGTGACTCCACCAGGGCTCGAACCTGGAACCTACGGTTTAGAAAACCGTTGCTCTATCCTATTGAGCTATGGAGCCTTTTTAAGAGGTGCAAATATAGGGTGCAGCGACCAAAGAGCAAAGGGCAAGGAGCAAGGAGCAAGGAACAAGGGGACTGTCACTACGCTTCGAATTGTAAACTGCCAACTGCTCACTGCTCACTTCTAACTTTTCATTCTTCATTTTGGGTTGGTGAGCATAGTTGAACCATCACTTTTCATTCTTCACTTTATAAGCCTCCCAGTTAGTTGTTTTATACTGCTCTTCGGCAGCAAATCTTAACTCCTTGATCAGGGTAGACCCATCTTTGTATCCCGGTGAAGCTAGAATTCTGGTGTATTCCTGGTCCATGATGACATAGGTAGGATAGGACATCTGTCCATCCAGAAGTTCATAAGCTAGTTTGTTGACACCATCCCTGCCGCCGGCGACCCATTTGAATTCAACATCCCGCCAAAAAATACTTTCCTTTTGTTCTGCATTGAGTTTAACCGGATAAAAGCTTTCATTCACAAGTTTCACTACGTCCGCCTCCTTAAAGGTTGAGGCATCCATTTTCTTGCACCAGCCGCACCAATTTGTATAAATATCCACAAATATCTTTTTTGGCTTTTTGTCATTGGCTGCTGCTGCTTCCTCCCACGACATCCAATTTATTTCCTGGCTACTGAGCTGGAGAGTTATGAATAAGAGGCAAGTGGCTAAACAATACTTGAAGAAAGACATTATATTAATGTTTTGATACAGGTACAAAGATATGTATAAACTCATAGTAGGCATTGGCGGTTCAAGCGGATCCATTTATGCAAAGCTTTTACTAGACAGGCTCTCAGAAATACGAGATCAGTATGATGAGGTTGGAATTGTTACAAGCCACAATGCTGAAATCAATTGGGGATTGGAAATCAAGGACAGAAGCATCGCCAGTTATGGCCACCCCGTTTATGACCCAAGAGATTTTACAGCCCCATTTGCCAGCGGATCAGCAAGGTTTACGACGATGATTGTATGTCCATGTTCCATGGGCGCAATGGCCAGGATAGCTCATGGTCTGTCAGATGATCTGATGACGCGCGCAGCGGATGTTATGCTCAAGGAACGGAGGAAACTGATCCTGGTGCCAAGGGAAACACCCCTGAACCTGATCCATATTGACAATATGCGCAAACTGACAAAAGCAGGAGCAATTATCTGCCCTGCCATACCCTCTTTCTACAACGGGGCGGATACTATAGAAAAGGCCTGCCTGACAGTGGTGGACAGGGTACTTGACCTGGCTGGATTTACGATGGATACCTTTAGGTGGGGCGATGGGGCATAGCGTAGTGGAGACCTTAGAGTATTAATGTTTTCGTCAGGAAAATTAGGGGTTCAAAATTTTGAACCCCTAATTTTCCTGACAAAATTGTTCCTTGTGATTCTAATTTCACAACATCGTTTATAGAGATCTGCCCTCTGCCCTCTGCCCTTTAATCTCTGCCCTCTGTCCTTTGCCCTCTGAATTGTAGCCCCGACAGGAATCGAACCTGCATCAAAAGTTTAGGAAACTTCTATTCTATCCGTTGAACTACGGGACCATGATTTGAGGTAACAAGGTTAATCCATAAAATAAGTATTTTTGGTCGCCACCTTTTACCAGACAGGCTGCAAATATAAAGTTATCTCCGTGGAATCGAACCGATCCCGAGAGTATTTATCAAAGCATTGATTCACACCTTATTAACAGCAAGTCATACATCCAAACTTTCGAGATATATATACTTATCCTAATTTTGAGCTCGTATTTCAGTAACCTTTAAATAATCTCAGAAATGAATCTATTCAAGAATTTATTTGCAGCATTAGCCCTAGTTGCTTCGTTGACGATGATCGCTTGTCAGGGTGATGCAGATGATGCCCGCGCTAAGGCAAGGGAAAGCCTCGCTACTTCAGCTGATGGCACCGTGGCTCCAACCGCAGCAGCTGATCCTAATGCACAGCCGACGGCTTTGTCTGCTGAAAACCAGACCCCAACCGGACCAACCACCACAATGTCTTTTGAGCAAAATGACTTCGATTTCGGTTCTGTGAAGGAAGGCGAAAAAGTAAAACACACATACAAATTCAAAAACACGGGCTCAGAGCCGCTGATTATCAGCAGTGCAAAAGGGAGCTGCGGCTGTACGGTGCCTAAATGGCCATCAGAGCCTATCGCTCCGGGGGCTTCAGGTGTGATTGATGTTGAATTTGACAGCAAAGGTAAGCCAGGTAAACAAACCAAAAGGGTAACCGTAAATGCTAACACTGTTCCTGCACAGTCATTCCTCAATATTTCAGGAAATGTTGAAAAGGATCCTAACGCTCCTGCTGCTAAACCAGCAACTGCACCAAAACAATAATTTCGTAACGTAAGTTACTTCAGCTTAAAGTGCCTGTATAGATGTTTTCTTTACAGGCATTTTTATTTTTAGGTTATGAAGGCGTACTTATCCCTGATCAAGTTTGCGCATACAGTGTTTGCGCTTCCGTTTGCTCTGCTGGCATTTTTTATCGGTTTGAAGACCTTGAATATCGGAATCAACTGGCTTTTATTCTTATGCATTCTCCTCTGTATGGTTTTTGCCCGAAGTGCGGCCATGGCATTCAACCGTTTTATTGACAGAAATATTGATGCAAAGAATAAGCGAACGGTCATTCGGGAGATTCCGTCAGGTGTCGTAAAACCTTTTTCTGCTTTAGCATTGGTCATCCTGATGTCCGCTGCATTTATGCTGACCACTTTCCTGATCAACCCATTGTGTTTTTACTTGTCACCAATAGCGTTATTGGTTATCCTCGGTTATAGTTATACCAAACGCTTTACCTGGCTATGTCATTTTATTCTTGGCTTGGGGCTTGGTCTGGCCCCTGTTGGCGCCTATATCGCTGTGACGGGAAAATTTGAGCTCTTACCTGTTTTGTACGGCATCATGGTGTTATTATGGGTAAGTGGTTTTGACATTCTGTATGCCCTACAGGATGAAGAATTTGACCGGCAAAACAGGTTGCATTCCGTGCCGGCCCGTTTTGGACAGGATAAAGCAAAAAAAATTGCTATTGCGATCCACTTCCTTTGCGCTATTATGTTATTCGTGATCACCTGGTATCAAAGCCAGCTTCTCCCTACGTTCGGGCTGCTTCATTGGATGGGGGCTTTCGGTTTTGCAGGACTGTTGTTCTGGCAACACCGATTAGTATTTAAGTATAACCTGGAAAAGATTAATCAGGCCTTTTTTGAAACGAACGGTATTGCAAGTATCTGTTTTGGCACCGCAGTCATTTTGGATGTGCTTTTTTGACCATCCTCTGTTTTTCCAGTATCCAACCTCTCAATATCCGGAAAGGGAGTTTAGAAACAGCTGCATCGCCCTGGCACGATGGCTGATCTGATTTTTCAGAGTAGGAGATAACTGCGCAAAAGTCTGGTCAAAACCAGCTGGAATAAAAACAGGGTCATATCCAAATCCGCCTGCTCCGAAAGGTGCATAAGCAATGGTACCTTCTATACTTCCGCTGAAGAGAAATACATCCGTTTCATTTTGCTGAAATGCGATGACTGCAATAAACCTTGCGGTCCTGTCTTGTCTGCTCATGAGTTCTGATAATACCTTTAGGATGTTTTCCTCACTTTTTTTATGCTCACCAGCATACCTGGCAGATAATACGCCAGGTCTTCCATCCAATGCATCTACGACCAACCCGCTGTCATCTGCAAAGCAAGGGATACCGGTTTTCTGGTACACATAAGAGGCTTTGGCGGCAGCATTCGCTTCAAAGGTGTCGAAAGGCTCCGGTATTTCTTCATGAATGGAGAAATCACTAAGCCCTGAAAGCCTATACATATCAGGGATTAGCTGGCGCATTTCCTTCAGTTTGTGCCGGTTGGCACTTGCAAACAAAAGTTGTTTTTGGTGTTTCATTGGTTTATCGCTCCAGGAAGATTTGCATGGATTGCCATAATTCTTTCTTGGCTGCAGCATGTATCGAAAGTTCCTCAACTGTGAGCGTGAGAATAAAAATGCAGGATTCCAACAAGCTGATTCCAGGTCGATTCAGATCAATCCACAAGCCTAATGCAGATGGTAAAACGCCAAAACTTATAATGAGTTTAGGTTTGGAATGGGTCAGTGAGGCAAGCGAAATTCCTTCATGAGGCGGCAGCTGGAGGCAATAGACATCTTTAGCGAAATCAGCTTTGAGGGCTGATGAAATCTTCAGGAGAAGGTCCGTGTCAGCCTCTGTGAGCGGGCTTGAGATGATCATCCAAAGCCATTTGTCCGGATCTTCAGTTTGGTTTTTATCCGTTTCCGGGATTTGATAGGTTGTGTATGGGAGCATTGACCAAATTTTGTTACAAATTATTAACAAATCAACGAATTAAAGAATCTTTTAAAATATATAACAAGCTGACTGTGAGAACAAAATGAAATATATTACTTTTGTAGCAAATCTAAGATAATGAAGGACCTTACCATTCATCACGCCAAAGAATCAGGGGTAGCAAATGTAGATTTTCAAAATCTGCCATTTGGGAAGATCATCACTGATCACATGTTCGAAATTGATTACGATGGGAAACAATGGGTTAATCCAAGAATTTCCCCGGTGGAGAAGATGAGCATTCATCCAATGAATATGGCTCTTCATTATGGTCAGTCGATATTCGAAGGCATGAAGGCTTCGAGATCTAAAAACGGCACTCCGCTTTTATTCAGACCGGAACTGCACGCTAAACGCATGAATGCTTCTGCCGTCAGAATGTGTATGCCGGAAATTCCGGAAGACATTTTTGTCGAAGCTATACACGCTATTGTAGGCATAGACCAGGAATGGATTCCAAAGATTGAAGGCAGTGCCATGTACATCCGCCCATTGATGTTTGCTACGGACGAAATGGTCGGTGTGAAGGCATCGGATACGTATAAGTTTATGATCATTTGCCTGCCTGTAGGTCCGTATTATCCAAAGCCAATTAAATTACTAGTGGAGAACCATTATATCCGCGCAGCACAGGGTGGAGTAGGCGAAGCAAAAACGGCAGGTAATTACGCAGCCGCGTTGTATCCGTCAAAACTCGCCCGTGAACAAGGGTACGATCAGGTTTTGTGGCTCGATGCCATTCATCACAAGTTTGTACAGGAAGTTGGGACCATGAACATCTTCTTTGTTTTCAAGAATGAAATCGTAACCCCAGCAACATCGGGTACGATCCTAAAAGGTATAACAAGAGCTTCCACACTTGAGATATTACGCGGCAACGGGCATACAGTCAATGAGCGCGATCTATCCATTGATGAAGTCCTCAGCAGATATCAGGCAGGCGAATTGATTGAAGTTTTTGGCACTGGTACAGCAGCTTTAATAGCCAATGTAGAGGAAATCAAATATGATAATCATTTCATTCACCTTGACAGCAGTAACTGGGACTTGTCCACCTCCATCAAGAACGAAATCAATGGCATGCGTTTTGGCACCATAGAAGATACGAGAGGCTGGACGGTACCTGTAAAGGAAGTAGCAGTTACAGCATAATCATAAATTTCTTCAGGACATATTTTCTAGGTAGGGCACAACATCGTTGTGCCCTTTTCTTATGTAATCACAAAAAAAAATCCCGCCATCAGGTACAGGAGGCGGGATTTTTTAAATATTCATTTAATCAGGCTACGCTGATCAATCCGTGGCTTACATCATTCCGCCCATTCCGCCGCCGCCACCGTGCATATGGCCTCCGGCACCACCTCCGTTGTCTTCCTTCTTGTCGTTGATCACACACTCTGTGGTGAGGATCATCGCTGCGATTGAAGCTGCGTTTTCAAGTGCGATCCTGGTCACTTTGGTAGGATCGATAACACCTGCCTTTTTCAGGTCTTCGTATTTGTCAGTGCGGGCATTGTAGCCTGTGGCTCCTTTGCTCTTGACTACTTCCATAAGGACCACTGAACCTTCTACGCCTGCATTTTCAGCAATGGTACGAAGAGGTGCTTCCAGTGCTTTCTTAACGATTTGTATTCCGATCGTCTCGTCATCATTGGCACCTTTTAGATTTTCAATTGATTTGATAGCATTGACCAAAGCTACGCCTCCGCCAGTTACAATTCCTTCTTCTACAGCAGCGCGTGTTGCGCTCAAGGCATCCTCTACACGGGCTTTCTTTTCCTTCATTTCAACCTCCGTAGCTGCACCTACATACAATACGGCAACACCACCTGCGAGTTTAGCAAGACGCTCCTGCAATTTCTCTTTATCATAATCGGAGGTAGTCGTTTCGATCTGTGATTTGATCTGGTTGATCCTGGAGGTAATCATTTCAGCAGTTCCACGACCATTGACGATCGTTGTATTGTCTTTGTCAACAGTTATTTTCTCCGCACGACCCAGGTGTTCAAGTTCGACATTCTCGAGCTTGTATCCCTTCTCTTCACTGATCACTGTGCCGCCCGTCAGGATAGCGATATCCTCGAGCATCGCTTTACGACGATCACCGAAGCCTGGTGCTTTAACCGCAACAATCTTCAGCTGTGCACGCAAACGGTTTACAACCAAAACGCCAAGTGCCTGGCTTTCGATATCTTCTGCAATGATCAATAATGGACGTCCTGCGGAAATCACTTTTTCCAACACAGGAACAATCTCCTGCATGTTAGAGATCTTCTTGTCATGGATCAGGATCAATGGCTCTTCATACTCTGTGGTCATGTTTTCCGCATTGGTCACAAAATAGGGAGACAGGTATCCTCGGTCAAACTGCATTCCTTTTACTTCATCCACATACGTGTCTGTTCCTTTGGATTCTTCAACGGTGATCACACCGTCTTTAGAAACGCGACGCATAGCGTCTGCGATGAGTGTACCGATTTCTTCATCATTGTTGGCAGAGATGGATCCGACCTGCTTGATTTTCTCATAATCATCCCCGATGACTTCGGATTGTTTGATCAGGTCTGCAATCACAGCTTTGGTCGCTTTATCAATACCGCGTTTCAGGTCCATGGGATTTGCTCCTGCTACTACATTCTTGAATCCGGCATTAACCATAGCCTGAGCAAGTACAGTGGCAGTAGTTGTTCCATCACCTGCGATATCTGCAGTTTTTGATGCTACTTCCTTCACGAGTTGTGCTCCCATGTTTTGTACAGGATCTTCCAACTCGATATCTTTAGCTACAGTGACTCCATCTTTAGTGATCGTGGGAGCACCAAAACTTTTCTGAAGGATCACATTGCGTCCTTTAGGACCCAGGGTAACTTTTACAGCATTGCATAAAGCATCAACGCCGGCTTTGAGTTTTTCTCTAGCCTCTGAATTAAAGCTAATTTCTTTAGCCATTTTTATTGGATTTTATCTTTGTTAATGTTGATAATTGAATAGAATAAAAAGTATGTCTGGTCTTAACTAATGACCACCAGTACGTCATCCTCACGCATAATCAGGTAATCAACTCCTTCATAGGACAATTCCTGTCCGGAATACTTCCCATAAAGTACGATATCCCCAACCTGTACGGTCATAAGATTACCTTCTTTACCCGGACCTACGGCTACAACTTCACCACGTTGTGGTTTCTCTTTTGCCGTATCGGGTATAATGAGCCCTCCTTTGGTTTTCTCTTCGGCAGGAGCGGGTTTGATGACGATCCGGTCATTGATAGGTTTGAGTTTCATAGAATTTTGATGATTTTATTGTTGATGATTTAAATATAAGATTCTGTTTCAAGCCACCTTTATCATAAGATGTGCCAGTCAGGTTATACCTGCCATATTTGCAGCTATCGAACGAAAGCTTTATTATTCATGCCAAATGCAAGGACACCGCTAAGAAGCTTGCTGCCAATATGACAATTTGCCCATGAGGTTGACAGGTGCTTTAGCGTAAGTATACCAGAGGATGAAATCGTGCGATTGGAAGGATTCTGCTTACTGGACAAAGAAGCTGGCAAATATGCAGAGTCCGAATAAAGCTGCTGCCAGTCCCCAGGTCAGTTTTTCAATAAAATCCACTGATTTGGCAGCACCAAACATCTGGTTGGCACTCTGGCCCCCAAAAGTACTGTCAACGCCACCTCCCTTTGGGTTTTGGATAAGAATAACAGCCATAAGGAGGATGCAGATGAGGGCAATGAGTATCGTTATTAGCTTAAGCATGACACATGAATATGATAATTATTGTTGTAGGGCTTCGATTTTGGCTGCAAAGAAACCACTTTTTTCCGGATATTTTTCCATGAGTTTGATATACATTTCAATGGCCTGCTCCTTATAGCCCTGAGCTGATAGCAGATCAGCAAACGTTTCGGATATCCCTTCCCCGGTAAGACCAGACCCCTGAGCGAAGGCAAAATCATCCTCATATGGGTGCACATAATCCGATCCTGCAAAGCTTTTGAGCCATCGGGTATAAGGTGAAAGCTCCATTTCCTGCTGGGTTGTTTTCTTTTCCAGAACTTTGTTTTGCTCTTTTTCTTGCCGCGTGACAGATTTTGCTGCCTTTCTTACCAGTTTACCGGCTTTAGGCATCTTTTCCTCATCCGAGACGTCCTTGAAAGACTCCGGACTTTCTTTTTGTTTTACTTTTCCTTCCTTTTTTACTTTCCCCTTCTTTTTACCCTCAAGTGGAGCCATCACACCAGCTTCTTCCTGCTGATGAGAAGTGGCCGACCCAAAGGAATTGTTTTTCAGGCGTTGATCAGGAGATTCAGTCTCCTTTAGTACTATTTCATGAGTTGGGGTCTCATGAATTTCAGATATACTAGTTTCAACAGTTTCCTGACTATTTGTTAATTGCAGGTGATCAAGGATAAGCAGATGGTCTAGTTGTTTAGAGGAATCAGGACTCCGCAGCAGTTGCTCATGGATGTGCTGTGCCCATACAACTCCATTCCCAATTTCAGGATGGATCGCTTCAGCGAGCCCAGGGGCAGGTTTGATGTTCGGTTTGTTTTCTTCCATGCGATCAGGCTACCAATTGTTAAAAGCCTGGTTGAAAACATCTTCCAGGATCTGGTTGAAGATAATCGTTATCAGCTCATCCTGAACCTGCAACAGATTCTGATCAGATGAAAAATCTGCAAAATGGGTAAAGGTCTTTTTCCAGTCCTCTTTCGCATCTAAATGATTGGTATACTCAATGGCAACATGTATACTTAGTCGGTTGAACGAAGTTTGTTCATTAGGCTTAGGCGCAACAGCGGAAACGATAAAACTCTGTACGGTGCCATTAAACTCCAGATCAGGACGAAGATCAGTGAATTGTAGCCTAGATTCTCTGGCAACTTTATCTTTAAGCGCTTCTGCAAAAGTCTGATTGATCGTGGCCGGAGCATTAAATGCGGTGAGCTTAAAGTTGCCGACATAAAAGGATTTAACATCAGGTGCAATGCTATACCCTTTGAGGGAATAACACCCACTAATCCATGGAAGGATGATCAGCACCAGCAATGCACCTTTTATACTCTTCATTCCTATTTGCATTAATCCTTTAAGTCACTTTATCACTTTAACCCTCATCTCTTCATTCCTTCCGCCTCTTTAGCCCTTGAGCCTTTTAGCCTCTTCCGCTCTTTCAAATATCATACTGCTTAATCTTCCGATAGAGTGTACGTTCTGATATACCAAGTTCTGTAGCTGCTTCTTTTCTTCTGCCTCCATGCCGCTTTAATGATTTTTTGATCATCTCTTTTTCCATATCTTCCAGTGCAAAGTTGTCATCGATGAGCTCTGTTTTATCATATTTTTTCTCATCAATGATGATTGGATTTCTGTCATGAAGGCTGGTGGTTGGGAGGATCTCTGGAATCGAATGACTCCCCCATGAATCCGGGGTGATAAAGTCTCCGGCTGAAGGCTGTGCATTGAATGCCCTGAAACTAATGGTTTCTGGTACCCGCAGATTGTTACCACGAATCAATTCGAAAACCAGTTGCTTAAGATCATGCAGGTCACCCTTCATGTCAAAAAGCAATTTATAGAGGATCTCTCTTTCCTGAAGCCCGTCGGAGCCTTTACTCAACACCGGAAGATTGGTTTTAGTGATATGAGGTGCAATGGAAATCAATGCCTCGGCATCAATTGATTTTTCCTCTGCCAGCACACTGAGTTGTTCAATGAGATTTTTTAACTCGCGGATATTTCCCGGCCAGGGATATTTCATCAATAAATTTTTGGCCTGTTCATCGAGACGAATGGACTCTGTATGATATTCTTCAGCAAAATCAACCGCAAATCGTCTGATCAGTATTGGAATATCTTCCGGACGTTCTTTAAGGCTGGGAATATGGATGGGGACAGTGTTCAGTCTATAGTATAGATCCTCCCTAAATTTTCCCTGCCGTATATGATTGAGGAGGTCTATATTGCTGGCTGCAATAACCCTCACATCCGTCGTTTGTGTTTGGGATGATCCGACGCGGATAAACTCTCCTGATTCCAAAACTCTGAGCAGATAGGACTGCGTATCAAGGGGCATTTCTCCGATCTCATCAAGGAAAATCGTGCCTCCGTCCACGGATTCAAAATAGCCTTTGCGGTCAGCAGTAGCTCCAGTAAAAGATCCTTTCTCATGGCCGAAAAGTTCTGAATTGATAGTGCCTTGCGGAATCGCGCCACAGTTGACAGCGATAAACTTATTGTGCTTACGCGAACTGAGCGAATGAATAATGTGACTGAAAACTTCTTTACCCACGCCACTTTCGCCGGTAATCAAGACCGTCAGATCCGTTGCGGCGACACGAGCAGCTGTATTCAAAGCTCTGTCGTAGACCTCTGATCTCCCGACAAGCCCAAAACGTTGTTTGATAGTTGCTGCAGCTGAGTTCATCTGTTCTCTTGATTTATGGTTGAACGATGCGCCCGATGAGCGTTGCACTGTTGGATGACTCTATAAATACATGGACATAGTTTCCTGATTTTAACCCCGGGATCTTTGGAAACACAATCATTTTATTCTGAGAATTTCTGCCTTTAAATTCATTTTCAGATTTTCTGGAATCGCCCTCAATCAACACTTTAAATGTTTTGCCTACATCACGTCCATTATGCTCTGCTGACATTTGACGTTGTAGTGCTATGATCTCGCTAAGACGGTTTTTCTTAGTGTCTTCATCGATATCATCTGTATATTTTCGCGCTGCCAGTGTCCCAGGTCTTTCAGAATAACTATACATATAACTCATACAATAGTCAGCCCAGGCCATCATGGATAGAGTCTCCTGGTGATCCTCATCTGTCTCCGTACAAAACCCTGCAATAATATCCGACGAAACAGTACAATCCGGTACGATTTGCCGGATGGCTTCGATCCGGTTTTTATACCATGCACGGTCATAGGTTCTGTTCATCAGCGCCAATACACGAGAGCTTCCTGATTGGACAGGCAGATGTATATAGTTGCAGATGTTTTCAAACGATGCCATGGCATGAAGTACATCATCGGTCATATCCTTAGGGTGGGAAGTACTGAAACGAATACGCAGGTCAGGATGTATCCGGGCGACCAGCTCAAGTAGTTGAGCAAAGTTGTACGTCTCGTGTGTTTCCGGATGTTGCCATTTATATGAGTCAACATTCTGGCCCAGCAAAGTAACTTCCCTGAATCCCTTATCAAATAGATGCGCAGCTTCTGAGACAATGGTAAATGGATCCCTGGATCGCTCACGTCCCCTGGTGAACGGTACGACGCAAAAGGAACACATGTTGTCACATCCCCTCATGATAGAAATGAAGGCGGTGACTCCATTACTTTCAAGCCTGACCGGGCTGATGTCTGCATATGTTTCCTCTCTTGAAAGGAGTACGTTGATACCTTTATCCCCATCCTCAGCCCGGTTGAGCAGTCTCGGTAGGTCTCTGTAAGCGTCCGGGCCTACAACAAGGTCAACGAGCTTTTCATCATCAAGAAGGCTTTGTTTCAGACGTTCTGCCATACATCCCAGTATACCTACCACGGTACCCGGACGGCTTAGCTTTAGTTTGTCAATAGTGCGCAAACGCTTCCTGATGGTTTCTTCCGCTTTTTCACGGATCGAACAGGTGTTGAGTAATATCAGGTTTGCTTTTTCTATATCTCTGGTAGGTTGGTATTGACAATCAGCCAGGATAGAGGCTACAATTTCACTGTCACTGAAATTCATCTGACAGCCATAACTCTCAATATAGAATCGCTTTAAGTTTATATGATTATTATCCTCATATTCAGGCGTGTAGAATGCTTCACCCTGGCGGGATTCATCGATAGATTTGACGTTGGAATAGATTGCTTTCATAGATTCAAAGGGAGGCAAATATAAGGATTATCTGCCATTTTGACACCTGATATTCAGTTTAAACCACGATGATTCATATTGGTTTATGCCTGGAAAAGTGGTAATTTTGAAGGCTAAAAAGTTATTGCAAATGGCTACTGACACGCTCAACCAATCCAGTTTATTTATCTCTCTGGAGGATCAATATGGTGCCCATAATTATCATCCCTTACCGGTTGTATTATCCAGAGGGGAGGGTGTTTTCCTTTGGGATGTGGACGGCAAGCGATATTTTGATTTTCTGTCAGCATATAGTGCTGTCAACCAGGGTCATTGCCACCCTAAGATCATCAATGCCCTTACTCAACAAGCAAGTCAGCTGACCCTGACCTCAAGAGCGTTTTATAATGATAAGCTCGGTCCGTTCGAAAAGTTCATCACAAGTTATTTTGATTATGATAAGGCACTGCTAGCCAATTCCGGGGTTGAAGCAGTAGAAACCGCCATTAAACTTTGCAGGAAGTGGGCCTATCTTAAAAAGGGGCTCACAGACCAGTCGGCTAAAATTGTTTTTGTTTCCGGCAATTTTCATGGCAGGACCCTTGGCGTCATTTCAGCCTCAACTGACCCATCCAGCACAGGTGGTTTCGGACCATATATGCCTGGCTATGTTATAGTCCCTTATAATGACAAGTCGGCATTGGCAGAGGTACTTGAAGACCCTACAATTGCCGGTATACTTGTGGAGCCAATCCAGGGTGAAGCAGGTGTGGTCGTGCCGGATGCCGATTATCTGCCATTCATCCAGTCGCAGTGCCGTGAAAAAAACATACTGTTTATTGCTGATGAAGTTCAGACCGGGATCGCAAGGACAGGAAAGTTGCTCGCAACATGCGGTAATTGCTCCTGTAGGGGATTTTGTGAAAACAAACCTGAGGTCAAACCTGACATTCTGATCCTTGGCAAAGCATTGTCAGGTGGTGTGTTACCTGTTTCAGCAGTTCTGGCAAACGATGAGATAATGCTTTGCATTAAGCCAGGGGAGCACGGATCCACATTTGGAGGCAATCCATTGGCCTGTGCTGTCGCTATGGCTGCATTGGAGGTGGTCAGGGAAGAAAGGTTGGATGCCAATGCAGAAAAACTTGGAATTCTCTTTCGTCAACGAATGCAAAGGGTTATAGAAAAGTATCCGCTTGCATTACTTGTCAGAGGCAAAGGGCTGCTCAACGCGATAGTTGTAGATGATGATGAAGAAGGACACATGGCATGGGATATGTGTGTTGCCATGGCGTCCAAAGGGCTATTAGCCAAACCTACGCATGGAAACATCATCAGATTTGCACCTCCACTTGTCATCACAGAAGATCAGTTGCATGAATGCTGCGATATTATAGAAGAAGTCATTGCAACATTCAGCGTTTAACAATCGAGAAGTATTTTTTATTCAAGCCCCCTGGTTGCTGAGCTGTAGCCTGAGGTTGTGTACAAGCAGGTCGAAGTACAGGGGATTTAAGGGCAAATAGATTAAAGTCCCTTAAGTGGATTTAGGAACAAATGACTAATCATTCTGTGTATATCTACCACCTGGTCAATCAATGATCTCGTGCCATCATTGTAAATTACAAAGTCTGAAGCGGGAATTTTTTCGTTATCCGGCAGCTGATTCTGTATCCGCTTCACTACATCCTCCCGAGTAACACTGTCACGATTCATTACACGTTCAATCCTTATTTCTTCGGGGGCGACCACGAGGATGATGGCGGAAAATCGCTTCTCCAATTGCTCTTCAAAAAGAAGGGCACTTTCCTGAATCAGGTACGGAGCATTTCGTTGTGCTTCTGCACCAGTCCAATCAACCAAATCCTTAAAAACAGCAGGATGTACTATATCGTTGAGTCGCTTGAGAGTTGTTGGATTGGTAAATGCTTTTGAGGAGATCCATGCACGGTTTAGCCTCATTTCTGCATCATAGGCTTCCGGGCCAAACAAGCCAATAATCTCATCTCTAAGTTGATCATTGGTTTCCATTAAAGCCTTGGCACGCTGATCAGATTCATAAACGGGAATAGCCAGTATACGGAAAAGGTCAGCCACTGTTGATTTTCCTGATCCGATGCCTCCGGTCAATCCTATGAGATTCATATACGTGTAAAATTACTTTGATTTATTGACTATAGCGGTGTCATTAAAGGTTATATAAGGTTAGCGAAGTGAGTGCTGAAATGTGCTTTCACATGATCTGATCTCGTCCAAGAAATTCGATTTTGAAATAAAGATGGGCAGTGTACTCTTCAAGATCCTTGAAATCCATTTTACTATATTCTTTCAATGCTTCCAGGAGAAGTTCTTTTATTACCGATTTCTTAAAACCAATGATCAATGAAACCCTTTGATCAAATGACTCTTCAAATACAGGGATGGTGTGCTGTTTGCAAAAATTCAGGAAAGGCGGATAGGACTCAAAGGTCAGATTGACCAACACTTTACTAATTACTATTCCTTCTATCATTGTTCCGGCAATGAGGGCATTTGCTGTGCTGGTTTTATAGGCTTCTATCAGTCCGGGGATGCCAAGTTTTGTTCCACCAAAATACCTGACGACCACGACATAAATATTGGTCAGATCATGCTTTATGAGTTGACCGAGGATAGGCTTGCCTGCTGAGCCTGATGGTTCTCCGTCATCGTTCGCTCTTTCAAGGGAAGCATCCGGATACAGACGTAGTGCACTACAAAAATGTCTTGCTTTTGGGTGATCCTTTTTCAGCGTTTGAACAATGCTAAGGACTTCTTCCTCCGTCTGCACCGGAAAGGCATAGGCATGGAATTTACTGCCGCGTTCCATATAATACCCTTCAGCGCGGGACTTCAATGTCAGGAAACGATCTTTCAACGTGAGGTAGTATGTGCAAATGCGATGACCAGGATGGCTGCTGATGCCAGACCAATACCGATCCAGTTGAGCCGGTTTAGTTTTTCACGAAATGCAATGACGGCCACAAGCGTAGAGAGTAGTAACACAGAAACATTGACCAGCGGATACATCAGCGATCCGTTCCATCCCTTGTTGAGCATTTTGAGTATTAGAAAAATGGAGAAGAAGTTGGGTATGCCCAAGAGTATTCCTGCAATCACGTCTCTACCCGTAAGCTTAAGTTTCTTTTTAAACCTAAGCCAGACCAGTGAAACCCATCCGAATATTGCAGCACATCCAAATCCGTGGGTTGTAAAGGCCATTTGATCATTTCCGACGATACCGGTTTTCTCCACATAAAAGAGAAGAATTTCTATCGCGGCTGAAAGGACTAACACGGCCATGAGAATATAAGGGAAGGGTCCAGACCGATGCAGCGTAAAGGAGGATGTTTTCTGATTGATGGCCACAATAGCCATGAGGGCCAACAAAAGACCGCAAAATTCCAGCCAGCCAAAATGTTCGTGGAAAAGGATGACTGTAAAAGAGACGGTCAGGATAATGGACATCCGCTGGATTAAGGTGGTCATAGTAATGCCAGCCTGCTGGATTGAATGAGCGGTAAGGTTGAATCCAACGATAAACATGAGTCCAAGTATCACATCAAAAGAAAACCAGGGGCCCTGAATTATGGAAGCAGAGAAAGGCCATCCGGATTTCGGATCGATCAAGGTGCCAAGGATCAAGCAAATGGTATAATTGATGACGATGGCATTGAATGTATTTATGTTGAAACGGCTGAATAGTTTGAAACCAATGCCTATGCAGGTTGTTACCGTAATGCACCAAAGAAACTCCATCCATAGATCGTTTTAGGTATTGTTAACAGGTCAAATTTAATTTTTTCATAATCTTTGTACCTGATTTGATCACTTTGATGACTGATATGCATCCGGTAGCATTTTATAACGCTCAATAATATATCTTTTCAGTGGAACAAAGCCTCACCCAGTATGATACAGTGATTGTCAGGTGCAAGGAGCTTTTCCTGCGGAAAAACACAGATTATGGTTCTGCCTGGCGGATATTGAGACTTCCTTCCCTGACAGACCAGATTTATATAAAAGCTTCCCGGGTCCGTAATATAGAGGAGCAAGGTACAAGTAAAGTCAGCGATGGAGTAGAGGATGAATATGTCGGAATGATCAATTACAGTCTGATGGCACTCATCCAGCATGCGTTGGTAAGTGACGAAAGGCAGGATATTCCGATCAATGAATTAGCCCCTCTTTATGATACCTTTGTCAGTAACACAAGGCAGCTGTTCCGAGACAAAAACCATGATTATGGGGAGATATGGAGGGATATGCGGATCAGCAGCTACACCGATCTTATCCTGATGAAGCTATTGCGTATCAAACAGATTGAAGATAACCAGGGACAGTTACTTGTCTCCGAAGGTGTTGATGCCAATTATATGGACATCATCAACTATTGTGTTTTTGCCCTTATCCGTTTAGAAGAACAAAATTCTTTATGACCATACTCACACTTATCCTTTACATCGCTGTTGCAGCGGCTATCCTCACTGGCATTATTGGACTTTTAAAGAAAGGTCATAAGCATTGGCTGATGACGTTCCTCCAGAATTTCACAGGCATACTTTTTATTATTTCAGGATTGGTAAAAGCGGTAGATCCTATGGGCACGGCTTTCAAAATGGAGCAATATTTCACCGAGTTTGAATATACTTTTGCAGATACCGCTATGAGTTTTATGGCTCCACTGTTTCCGTTTCTGAGCAGTATCTCCCTTATTTTTTCAGTCACCATGATCGTTCTGGAGATCGTGCTGGGATTGATGCTGGTGCTGGGCCACCGACCTAAACTCACCAGCTGGGCGTTTCTGCTCCTGGTGATTTTCTTTACCATATTGACGGGTTTCACTTTCCTAACAGGGTATGTCCCAAGCGGGGCTAACTTCTTCCAGTTTTCGGAGTGGGGCCCATATACAGAGACTAATATGCGGGTTACGGACTGCGGATGTTTTGGGGATTTCATTAAACTAGCACCTAAGATTTCCTTTTTTAAGGATCTAGTCTTGTTGATGCCCGCCTTATATTTTGTGTTCAGGCATAAAGACATGCATCAGCTCTTATCTCCTAAGGTGCGTGCGATTACGATCTGGGCCATGACAGCCTTACTGTTACTCTTTTGTCTCCGCAATTTCTATTGGGGACTCCCGGTTGTCGATTTCAGGCCTTTTAAAGTAGGAACTGACTTGTATCAGAAGAAAACAGCGGAAGAAGAAGCGGCTGCTTCCGTTAAGATCACAGGCTGGAAACTTCAGCATAAGAAGACAGGAGAGGTCAAGGTGTTGGCTCATGACGACTACATGAAAAACCTCGCTAGTTATCCAAAGGAAGAATGGGGAGTTGTAGAGCAGATAAAATCCAAACCGGCTATCGAAGCCACTAAACTCAGCGATTTTTCTATTATTAGCCCGGATGGATTTGATATGGCAGAAGATATCCTGACAGATTCAGGTCATGTATTCCTCATCGTAGCTTATAAACTCGATGGCATATCAGAAATCCAGGACATCATGGTGCCGGATACTACCTGGCAGATGGATACGGTGACGGTGAGCCCGGATAGTGTCATGGTGGTGAAGAGTATTGGTCAGGTCGGTACACGGAAAGAGAGTAAAGAAGTGTATGCATGGGATAAAGGATATATAACCGATTACACGGACAAAGTAAATGTCCTGATGGATGATGTGATGAAACAGGGTGCAAAGGTCTATGCTGCAGCTGGTGGGGCTGGCGGTGAAAAACTGGATTCGTTTAAAGCTGCCATAGGCAGCAAGTATGATTGGTATGAGGCAGATGATATATTGCTGAAGACGATCATCAGGTCTAATCCTGGAGTAGTTCATATCCAGGGTGGTAAAGTGATCGAAATGTGGCATATTCGGTCTCTTCCTCAAAGTTTGTCTCTAAACTGACCTAAAAACACGTTGTTTTAAAAATAAGTATCACATTTAAAAAATTATTATTCGTTCTTGCAGGGTAAACTCAAATAAGTTTTATTTTTGCGCGAATGTTCGTTGAATCAACTGAGTCACATCCGATATGGTAAGCAGGAGAAGTATAAGGGTTAAAGTGATGCAATTGCTGTATTCCCTGGATCGTGACCCCGGCGTAAGCCACAAGGATATATTGCAGCGATATGACCAGGCGGTCGATCTGGCATATGAAAGTCTGTTGTTCAACCTCTTCATTATCCTGGAAATCACCCACCAGTCTGTCTCTGATCGGGATGCTCGCCATGTCAAACTCAGGCCCGGACCCGAGGATCCTATCTGGAATGCCAAGCTTTACGAAAATGAGCTAATCCAAAGTCTGGTCAGAAACAAAACACTCAGGTCTTATTTCGATAAAAGGTCCTTCAGGGCAAGGCTGGATCAGGAACTCCTTATGAAGATGTACAATACATTTTCTAAAACACCTGAATACAAGGCCTATGTACTGGAGGAGGTGGATAATGCCAGGCACAGGGAATATTTACTCGATATCTACAGGGATCTTCGCAAGAATGAGATTTATGAGGAGATGGTTGATGACCAGTATTCCTTTTGGCAGGAAGACAAATCCCTGGTCATAGGTGCCCTTAAAAAGATCATCAAACAACTTCCAGAGAGTAACGAGCGCTTCTTTGAGGAATATCTTCCAGATAACGATACGGTGATTGATTTTGGCCGGAAACTGATTGAGGTGACCATGGAACAGGCACCAGAACTGGAAAAGCTGATCGAACCTACGCTCAAGAACTGGGACATGGAGCGACTTGCTGTCCTGGATGTCATTATTATAAAAATGGCGTTAGTCGAATTCCTGTATTTCCCTACCATCCCGACCAAAGTGACTCTCGATGAGTATGTTGATATCTCCAAGGAATACAGTACGCCAAAGAGCAAAGACTTTGTAAACGGGATTCTTGATAACTTGATGAAAACAATGCTTGAAGAGGGCAAGATTAAAAAGGAAGGCCGGGGCCTCCTGGAAGAATAATTCAGGATTACAACATGTATAAAACTTAATTATTGCTTTGCCTGCATTCAAAATATAGAGCCATACCCTGATGACGGAAAAAGTACTCATCCTTGATTTTGGTGCACAATACACCCAATTGATTGCCCGTCGCGTCCGCGAGTTGGAAATCTTCAGTGAGATTATACCGTATCATGCATTACCAGCTGAAATACCTTCAGAGGTAAAAGCATTGATTTTGTCGGGTAGTCCTTTCTCCGTGAGAGATGCCAATGCCCTGCGACCAGACCTTACCGGTTGGGTTGGCAAAGTGCCGATCCTGGGCATTTGTTATGGGGCTCAGTATATTGCTGATACGTTCGGTGGCAGTGTGGCCCGCTCTGACAAAAGAGAGTATGGGAAAGCAAGACTTCAGATTCTGAAACCGGATCATCCTTTCTTTTCAGGCATACCTCAAGGTTCGCAAGTCTGGATGTCTCATGGGGATACTATTCTTGAATTGCCGGACGGGTATGAATTGCTGGCCGCGACAGACAGTATACCAGTAGCAGCATATGCCAGCTTGCCCGGTCAATATGATAAAATGGTTTGCTGTGTTCAATATCATCCGGAGGTAACACATTCCCTTGATGGGCATTTATTGCTATCTAATTTTCTACGCGGAATTGCCGGACTAAAGGAGAGATGGACGCCCGATTTGTTTATCGAAGAGAGCGTAAAGACCATTAAACTGCAGACGCAGGGTGAAGAAGTCCTGATGGCCTTATCCGGAGGAGTAGACAGCACCGTTGGAGCAATACTGTTGCACAAAGCCATCGGAGATAAACTGCATTGCTTTTTTATTGATAATGGTTTGTTGAGGAAAAATGAATTCCAGCTGGTCATGGACAAATATGCCGGTATGGGGTTAAAGGTGCACGGGATTGATGCTCGCCAGAAATTCTGGGATGGATTAGCTGGAATAACGGATCCTGAATTGAAAAGAAAAGCGATAGGCAGGATGTTCATCGAGGTATTTGAAGAAGAAGCAACTGCATATCCTGGTGTCAAATGGCTGGGTCAGGGAACAATTTATCCTGATGTGATAGAATCCATATCCGTACACGGTCCATCTGCAACCATCAAATCTCATCATAATGTGGGAGGATTGCCGGATCATCTTAAACTGAAAATCGTAGAGCCACTGCGCATGTTGTTTAAGGACGAAGTTCGTAAAGTTGGGGATGCACTTGGGATCCCTGCAGAAATTCTTGGAAGGCATCCATTTCCGGGTCCGGGACTGGCCATCAGAATCATCAGTGATGTTACCCCGGAAAAAGTCGCCACTTTACAGGAGGCAGATGCGATCTACACAGATATCCTTCGCAAGCATGGCTGGTATGATAAAATATGGCAATCTGGAGCAATATTCCTTCCTATCTTATCCGTTGGGGTGATGGGGGATGAGCGGAGTTATGAAAATGCAATTGCACTCAGAGCCGTCAATTCGGTCGATGGTATGACAGCCGAATGGAGCAAGATCCCTCATGAAATATTAGCAGAAATATCAAGTGAAATCATCAATAAAGTAAAGGGAATCAATAGGGTCGTTTATGATATCAGCACCAAACCACCGGCAACCATTGAATGGGAGTAATGTACTTCTCCTGTGCCTGGTGATATGCGCCATCTGTTCATGTTCAACTCCAAAGCGTGCTGTGGTGAAGCCACCACCGCAAGTCGAACCAACCGTAACAACTCGTGACGATGTTCCACAATATGATCCAAATACAGATGCTGTAATCCTGGTGCCCCGTGATGCCATTATGACTGACACGATAGAGTGGACTGAAGATAAAACGCCACCTATTGTAACAGATGCAGTGATCAGGCCTGATAAACCAGTAAAGGAAGGTAATGCTGAAATAGCACTTCTGATTCCGTTCAACGCATTAAATGCAGACCTGTTCAGCGATCATCAAGACCCTAAATTGAACAGGTTTATTCAATATTATGCCGGAGTTCGAATGGCTATGGACAGGATTGATTCCATCGGGCTGCCTGTGAAGGTGAGTACATTTGATGCGGATGCAGGTGCCGTGACATTACCTAAACTGACGGCGAAAACCGAAGTTAAAAACGCAGATGTTATTATAGGGCCATACGAAAAGAAAGATCTGGAATCACTCGCATCTTTTGGGCTTCAAAACGAAATCATGGTGGTATCCCCATGGCTTCCTGCTTTCACCATGGATTCAACTAATCCATTTCTGATCCAGCTTTATCCCGGACTGAGCACACATGCCCAGGCCATTACAGAATATATTCGCGACAAGATGCATGATAAAAAGGTATATGTAGTCATGAGAGACAACCCGGTTGAACGAAACAGGGCAGAGATGTTCACTAAGACCAAAGGTCTGGAAGCAGAAGAACTATTGATCAAAGATGCCTCTCCTGAAATGCTCAATACAAACCTGCACGCATTGATGTCGGATGAAAGAGGTACCATTTTTATTCTGCCTTATTTCCTTAAAACCGAAGAGACTTTTGTGAGTGCGTTTATGCGCAAACTTCATGCGGATAAAGATACCAGGGAGGCTATCGTATTCGGCCTGCCTCAATGGGTCGGTTACAATAATCTAAATGCGAATTATATGGAGAGCCTTTCACTTCATTTGAGCATATCCTCTTTCATTGATGTGGCAAGCCCCGATTATCAATATTTCAAAGCAAGTTTTTACCGTAAATTTCACACGATACCTGACCTGAATGCTTCCCTCGGGTATGACCTCATGATGTGGTTGGCTAAGAGTCTGACCGACCATGGCCAGGAAGGTTTGATTGGTCAAATGGATCCAGATGCCTATGGACTTGCATCAGGTTTTGACATCAAACCTGTTTATAAAAACACCACAAGTTCTGCAACTGAAATGAACGTTCCGCTCTATTACGAAAATAGACGTATCAGAATTCTCCAATACAAGGACCAGGACTTTAGCCTGGTCTGGTGATTAAGTCAAAATGGAAAGTGCTTTTGCTATACGTTCAGCGGCATCTTTCAATTTTGCATCAGAAGTAGCATAAGAAAGACGAATACATTTTTCATTTCCAAAAGCAACCCCGGAGACCGTACTCACGCGTGCTTCAGCCAGCAGGTAGAGACTCATATCATCCGCATCTTTGACATGGTATCCTCCTGTGGATGTCTTGCCGAAATATGCGGAGACATCAGGGAAAATATAAAATGCTCCTTGAGGACGATTGACCAGGAGCAATGGAATTTGCTCGAGTAGCTTGATGATGAGATCCCTTCGCTGATGAAAAGCTTTTACCATTTCATTTGTAGGTGTATGGTCTGATTCAAGCGCTACCGCGGCAGCTTTCTGACCAAATGAACTTGCACCACTGGTCACTTGTCCCTGGATCTTGGTACAGGCGTCTGCAATCCAATCAGGTCCGGCAATATAGCCAAGCCTCCATCCTGTCATCGCATATCCTTTGGACATTCCATTGATGATCACCGTACGGTCTTTCATCCCTTCCATAGATGCAATCGAATGATGGCGGTCTGTAAAATTGATGTGCTCATAGATCTCATCAGAGATCACGATTACATGCTCATGAGCTTGTAGCATAGAGGCAAGCGCCTGGAGTTCATCAAATGTAAACACAGAGCCACTTGGGTTGCATGGCGAAGAATACAGGATAAATTTGGTGCGATCAGTAATGAGCGCTTCAATCTGCTCAGGGGTGCTCTTAAAATCCTGTTCAATGGAAGAATTCGCTATCACAGGTATACCGCCTGCCATCTTGACGATTTCAGCATAAGAAACCCAATAAGGTGCAGGAAGTATTACTTCATCACCCGGATCCAGAAGGGCCATACAAAGATTGTATACGCTTTGTTTGGCACCGTTTGATACGACGATCTGATTAATAGTATAATGCAGGTCATTCTCCCTTGCCAGTTTATTGACGATAGCCTGACGTAATTCTGGAAGTCCATTGACAGGCGTATATTTTGTATATCCATCATCCAGGGCCTTTTTTGCGGCTTCCTTGATATGTACAGGGGTATCAAAGTCCGGTTCGCCAAGGCTGAGGTCAATTACGTCCTTTCCCTGGGCTTTTAATTCACGGGCCATTTTGGCCATTTTGAGGGTTGCAGATTCCTGCATCTCTGTAACCAGCTTTGATAATGGCAGGGTGGATGTAAGACTATTCGTCATGTTGTGGGTATATTTTTTAATTTGGGGCTAAGTTACCAACAGAATGAATAAAAAAACCAAGGAATTATCAAGACGCCAGGACCTGGCCAACTTAGGAGGTGGTCAGGACCGGATAGATCAGCAGCATGCCAAGGGTAAACTTACCGCGCGGGAACGAATCCATCTCCTCTTTGACGACAGAAGTTTTGAGGAGATCGGGATGCTTGTAGTACACCGTACAACTGATTTCGGGATGGATCAGCAGCAGTTTTACGGGGATGGAGTCGTGACCGGGTATGGTACCATTGAAGGCCGCCTGGTATATGCATATGCACAGGATTTTACTGTTTTTGGCGGCGCACTCTCAGAGACACATGCTGAGAAGATTTGTAAAATAATGGATCTGGCTGTCGAAAACGGAGTGCCAGTCATCGGGCTAAATGATAGTGGAGGTGCCCGCATTCAGGAAGGGGTAAGGTCACTTGGTGGATATGCTGATATTTTTTACCGAAACGTAAGAGCTTCTGGTGTTATACCTCAGATCAGCGCAATCATGGGCCCATGCGCTGGAGGCGCTGTATACAGCCCTGCAATGACCGATTTTACGATTATGGTTGAGGGGAGTTCCTATATGTTTGTAACCGGACCTAGTGTCGTCAAAACAGTAACCAATGAGGAAGTGACCAGCGAGGAATTGGGAGGTGCGATGACACATGCAACCAAATCCGGAGTGACGCATCTCACGGCCGCCAATGATTTCGATTGTATCAGGCAAATCAGGAGCCTCCTGAGTTATATGCCGCAAAATAATCAGTCTAAGCCTGCCAATTTTGATTTTACACCACAGGAAGAATTACGTCCCGCACTTTCAACTATGATGCCGGATAGTGTCGCGACTCCATATGAAATGAGGGACGTGATACACCAACTAGTGGATGCAGACAGTTTTATGGAAATACATGAGCATTTTGCACAGAATATCCTGGTCGGATTTGGAAGGATGGGAGGCAGGAGTATAGGCATTGTAGCTAACCAACCCATGCACCTCGCCGGCGTGTTGGATACAGATGCTTCACGCAAGGCTGCCAGGTTTGTAAGGTTTTGCGACTGCTTTAATATCCCTCTACTTGTTCTAGTAGATGTCCCTGGATTTCTTCCAGGCACTGATCAGGAGTGGCATGGGATCATTCAGCATGGTGCTAAACTTTTATACGCATTCAGCGAAGCCACCGTACCCAGAATCACCCTGATCACACGCAAAGCATATGGAGGTGCCTATGATGTGATGAATTCAAAACACATCGGGGCCGACATGAATTTTGCATGGCCCTCCGCCGAGATTGCAGTGATGGGCGCTAAAGGGGCCTCTGAAATAATTTTCAAAAAGGAAATCCAAAGCTCAGAAGATCCGCAAGCTACTTTACTCGAAAAGGAAAAGGAGTATGCTGAAATGTTTGCCACCCCATATCAGGCTGCTGAAAGGGGGTTTATTGATGAAGTGATTCTGCCAGAAGATTCTAGACGTAAAATTTTAAAGGCATTCGCCGTGCTATCCAATAAAAAGAAAGCACCTCCTCAACGAAAACATGGTAATATACCTTTGTAAATAAAATAGACTTCAACTATTTCCATGGTCGAATCAGTCAAATAATTTTACGGATGTAAAGCATTTTTTCGGAAGAAAAAAAAGGCTCACTGTTTTGCAGTAAGCCCTTTTTTGAGTATGTCTTATCGTCAGATTAGTTTCCAGATTTAACGAGTTTAACCGGCCAGATATTCTTTCCATGCATGATGGTGGCCATGTACAATCCTGCAGGTTGAGTTTTCAATGCATATATCTCATCTGCTGAAAGCGGTAATTGATACAGCACGTTTTTACCATTTGCATTATAGACGGACAACAGGACATCTTTCCTGGCATAGATGCCGGGAACAGATCCGTTATTGAAAACGGCAAAGAATTGATCATAGTCAACGGGGGTGGTCGATACGAGACATTCTACGACACCAGGATTGATCACCTGAAAACAGCCCGGATTGGCATCATCAAATACCAAGAACTCATAATCCGTATCATCCGATGGAAAAGGTCCGATTTGAACCGGTACATTTTCATAACTGAAATTACCGTATTCATTTCCGTTCCCAACTACATTAAAACCTTCGTCGCCAATATTGACAAAATCAAAATCAAGTATAAAGTAGAAGTTGTCAGCAGAGTCGCAGGCGGTTAGGGTATACCCAAGATTTAATATATCACAGGCATTCGAGCCACAAAGAGGGCCGTTGAACTCAAGGCTTGTACAACATGTGGTTCCATCGTTTTCGCAAATGGTGATCACATAATTTCCGGTTTCATTTGCAGGGAAATTGGAGATGTTTGCTGGTATCTGCTCTAAAGAGAAAAAGCCCAAGTACTCGTCGCCTGCATAGATATCAAATCCACCAGGTAGATTTTCGTGATGAAAATTGACGAACAAACCAAAGGTTGAATCAGAAGTGCAATCCTGTATGTCAACCACAATTTCGCTGATAATGCAATCACCTGAACAAGAGGGTGTCTCAAAGGTATAGGATGCGCAACAGTCTACAGCACCTACTGCACATACAGTGAGGATCGTTTGTTCACCAGGTTGATGTGGGAAGTCCAAGATGTGAATAAAATCCGGTTCATTAAAGTAGGTACCAACAAACTCACTGTTGGCAAATATATACACAGAGTCACCAGGCAGATTGTATTCCACGAATACGACGTCCAAAACATATGTAGAATCTGAGGTGCACTCACCAACTTCTGCAAACAGATTGTAAAATTCGCAGACGAATACCTGACCACAATCAGGTGTTTCAAATTCAAATACATCACAACAGTCTTCACTTCCCAGGGCACACAAGGTGATCGTAGTATGGCTGGTATTGTAAGCCGGGAATGCGGGAATAGTGAACCCTTCCGGATGATGAGCAAAATGTCCTGTGAATCCTTCAGAGGTGCTCACCACCACACTATCAGAAGAAAGATTGGCAGCAAAATAATGGACAAATAAAGAGTATGTGGAATCGCCATTACAGCTGCCTGGATCTGCCTCAAGATCAAAGATGTTGCATTCCTCTCCACAATCAATAGTGGGTGTTTCAAATTGTGTTGTGGCGCAGCATTCAGGATCGCCTGATGCGCAAACCGTAAGGACTGTTATTGCGGAATCAAGTACAGGAAAGTTCTGAATGATGAGGCCATCAGGATTAACCTCATAGATTCCTATTGTATTTCCATTGGCAGTAACTACCACAGAATCACCTGGCATGTTTACCGAGTTGAATGCGATGTAGAGGATAAACGTTGTGTCTGAAGTACATTCTCCTACATCCGTCACGAGATCCCAGATCTGACACTGGCCAAATAGAGAACAATCAGGTGTTTCAAACTCGAAAGAATCGCAGCAATCAGGCGCTCCGACAGCACATACAACCAACGTGGTAATGGTGTCATCAAAAACAGGGAATTGCTCAATCAGGATATTTTGTGAATTGACCGGGAATTGTCCAATATAATTGCCATTTCCAGTTACAATGACAGAATCAATGTCCAGATTGATGCTATTGAATTCAAACTGGAGTATGTAGGTAGAATCTGAAGTGCAATCACCTACATCGGCTATCAGGTCATAGATCTGGCATTGACCAAAAAGGGAGCAGTCTGGTGTGACAATACTGTAAGTGTCGCAGCAATCAGGTGCACCTACTGCACAAACAGTAATGATTGTGGTGTCTGCCTCCAGTGCCGGGAAGTTTTCAATTCTGTTAAATTCAGGTTGTATCAGATATTGGCCAACAAATGTTCCATTAGCAGTTACGGTAATAGAGTCAGTAGGCAGATTCATGTGTTCAAAAACAAGATCCAGAAGGAAAGTGGAGTCTGAATTGCAATCGCCGGTTTCGGCTATTAAATCAAAGATGCCACACTGTGGTGTCACACATTGCATCAGTTCGATGACCACGTCGGCACAACAATTGTTCAGGCCATTCGCACATACCGTGAGGACGGCACTTCCGTCACCTTCAGGTATGTCAAGGATCAATGGGATATCTTCAATATTATAGAAGCCAATCAGCACTCCGTCCAAGAATACATCAACAGAGTTGCCGGGTAAATTTTCATAAAAAAACTCAAGCGATATCCCAAAAGTACTGTCGGTGTTGCAACCCAGGTTTTCTGCCGTGGCATCAAATATAGTGCATGCGCAGTCTGGTGCATCGAAGGAAAGGGTCGCACAACACAAAGGACTTTCATTTTCACATACCATGATCACATCAGTACCCGTGCCATTGGATGGGAATTCTTCAATAGTTAATGGGAGTTGTCCGTAACTGTAGAAACCATACAATTCACCATTAGCGAAAAGATCGAAGCCTACACCGGAAACACCCTGGTAGTCAAAATTAACATGTAACACATACGTGTTGTTGCCTGTACAAGTGCCTGTTTCAACCACCAGATTGGTGAGTTCACAGATGGTATCACAATCGATAAATCCAAGTTCTACAGCTTCAAAGCAGAGAGAATTGACGATGTCCGTCACTATAAATTCAAAATACTGGCTGCCATCTCCGACGAATGGTCCTACCTGTACCGGAAGATCTTCATACGAGAATTGGCCATAGTTATTTCCATTACCTGATATTTCAAAACCTTCAGTGGAGGTGTTTTGATGATCAAAATCTATTTGCACAAAGATTTCATCCTCTGCATTGCAAGGCAATGGCGTTGCTGTCAGATTATAGATCAGGCATCCTGCACAAAGTAATGCTTCAAACGGCGCAGTGGAACAACAACCGAGATTCTCGTTATCACAAACGGAGACGATATCTACAAAATCCCCTGAACCTTCAAAAGCAGGTATTGTGATCGGCAACTGATTGTACATGTAATTGCCATAATATCCGGTTTCGGAAAAGACTGCAAAACCAAGATCACCTTCTCCCTCGATTTCAATACCAATCTCCAGGGCATAGGCCTCATTACCAAAACATTCTAGCGCTAATGCCTCCATGGCCAGCACATCGCAAGGTGGTGGGCAATGATATATGCCTAAGACCTCCAAAGCATTGCATGCTGGATTGCCTTTATCTTCAATCAGAAATTGCCAATTGATATTACTGTTGCCATTTAGCGGTCCAAGTGTGATAGGAAGTGAATCATAAGGGAATGTACCGTATGAAAGATTATTGCCGGTTACTTTAAAGCTATCTGAAGCGGGATTGTCATATTCAAAATCAAGATGGACAAGGAAATTGGAACCCGTGCATTCAGGGTCAACCGTAACGCTGAAAATTTCACAGTTATTCGGATTGCAGTCTATAGCATCAAGTACAAATGTCTCACAACAGCTATTATCAAGGTGATCACAGACGGTAAGTATAATAGGAGCAGCCCCATTGACTATAAAGAAGGGTTCGGTTATAGGAAGACTCTGATATAGGTAGGTTTTAATGAACTCTCCATCTTCATTGAACAGATCAAACGTGAGTCCGGGAGGGTTTTGGTAATCAAAATCAAAGACTACAAGTGCACTCTGATTACCAACGCAGGATATAGAATCCAATTCGAAATTGCTAAACGAACAAATCGGACCACAATTCTCGGCGGCGATGGTAGTATACTGTTGGCAGTCAGCATTCTCCACATCCCAGGCTATAAACTCGTATAGAGACTCATCATCACCTAATAATGGACCTACAACCACCGGTAGATCGGAGTAGAGATAGGTGCCATAGATAACCCCATTGCCGGCGAGTGTGAACCCCGGGCTAGAAGGATTATTCACCATCAGATTTACTGAAACTGAAAAATTGTTACTCTGGCACGGAAGGGCAACTGCAGTGACGGCGGTTATCTCACAGTCCTGCGCACCCAGTGTTGAATACAACAGATTAAAGGTCAGGCAGATGGAGAGTAGTAATTTGGTCATAGGAATTTCTTTTATGGAATACAAATCTATATAAAAGTGGCGTAGCATGGGCCACTCTCTCAAGATACCGATATCTTTAGGTCCGTTGTCTGACCATCAGGAAAACACCATCAGGTATGAGTTCAATGATATTATTGGGGCTTGATATGCCTCTTGAGCCTGCGGAGATCACCCCTACCTTCCCATCAGAAGGGGAGGTATTTGTACGCCTGCGCGCTGCAGCCCTCAATAAGCGGGATTACTGGATCACAAAGGGAAAATATCCTGGATTGTCATTCCCCTTGGTCCCGGGGAGTGATGGTGCTGGTGAGGTAAATGGGAGAGAGGTGATCATCAACCCAGGGCTTGACTGGGGTAGTGATCCGGATTACTTTTCACCCGACTTCAGAATTTTAGGGATGCCTGATCATGGCACTTTTTCAGATATCGTAAAAGTGCCAACTATCAATTTGTATGATAAACCCAATCATCTTTCATGGGTTGAAGCTGCAGCTCTGCCCGTTTGTGGCGTCACGGCCTATAGGGCTATGTTCACCCGGGGCAAGGCAAAAGCAGGGGAACAAATGCTCATCACCGGTATCGGTGGAGGTGTAGCCTCGATGGCACTGCTCTTTGGTTTAGCTATAGGGATGGATATATGGGTGACAAGTTCTTCGGATCACAAAATTGACCTGGCGGTTCAGCACGGAGCTTCTGGAGGTGCTAATTATACCCGGAATACTTGGGACCAGGAATTGGCCAATAAATTGAAAGGAAAATTTGATCTCATCATTGACGGAGCAGGCGGAAATGATTTTTCTAAAATCCTACCCATGATGAGTCCTCGCGGTCGAATGGTGATGTATGGGGGTACCAGAGGCAATATCAATGAACTCAGTCCGCAGCGCATTTTCTGGAAGCAACTGGATATCCTGGGGTCCACAATGGGATCTCCTGATGATTTCAGCAACATGGTCGATTTTGTAAATACCTATAAGATCAAACCTATTGTAAGCCATACTTTTCAACTTAGCGAGGTTAATGATGCTTTGGCTATCCTCGCGGAAGGTGACCAGTTTGGAAAAGTTTGCATCGAGATACCATAATAATGGTGAGGATAGGCCTGTTATCTGATACGCATAGCTTTTTAGACCCTGCCCTTCTCCCTGTCTTAGCGGATTGTGATGAGATATGGCATGCCGGTGATCTTGGTAGCCTGGCATTGCTCAATCAACTTCGCAAACTGAATAAGCCTCTTAGAGTTGTATATGGTAATATTGACGGTCATGATATTCGTATTGATGTTCCACAATATCTGAGCTGGAAAGTGGAAAAAATGAAAATCTTCATGACCCACATCGGTGGATATCCGGGGCATTATACGGCTGATGTAAAAAAGAGGTTATTGGCGGAGAAGCCTGACGTATACATTTGTGGCCATTCGCATATCCTCAAAGTTATTTATGACAAGCAGCTTCAGCTGTTGCACATCAATCCAGGTGCATCCGGAAGAGAAGGTTTCCAAAAAGTGAGGACGATGATCCGTTTCTGTATAGATCAGGACAAAGTAAAAGATCTGGCAATCATAGAAATGTGAGACAGTGAGAGATGTAAGACGGTGAGACAAACGGGCGATGCAAGTAGAGCCGCAGATCCCGACATCATGAGTCTTAAATCTTCCATCTCAAGTCTGGAGTCTGAAAGAGCATTCTATTCAATTGCTTGCAATAGATCATCAAGAATGTCCTGTGGATCTTCTATGCCCACAGAGATACGGATGAGGCCATCTGAAATACCTGCTTTCCTTCTCACCTCCGGATCGACCTTGAGGTGTGATGATGAGGCAGGATGAAGGATCAGGGTATCAACATCACCAAGGGTTGGGGCTAGCGAACAAAATCTGAGTTTATTCATGGTCGTAATGGCAGTATCAAGGCCACCGGTCAACTCGAAACTCAACATACCACCATAGGCACGCATTTGTTTTTTAGCGACTTCATGATCAGGATGTGTTTCGAGTCCGGGATAATTGACAAGCGATACTTTTGGATGATTGGATAGGGTAGTGGCGACCAATAGCGCATTTGAAGAATGCTTATCCATGCGTAAAGGCAGTGTCTTCATTCCCTGATAAACGAGCCATGCTTCAAACGGACTGCAATTAGCTCCGGTCAGTTTCATAGTGTTCCAGATCGTTTCTTTAAAGAGCGCTGTGTCTTTGCCGATGACAATGCCTGCGATACTGTTGCCATGCCCATTTAGGAATTTAGTCGTAGAGTGGATCACAAAGTCTACACCCAGCAATAAAGGCTGCTGCAGATAAGGAGTTGCGAAGGTGTTGTCTATCGCAGACCAGCGTTTATGCAAGGATGTGATACGTGCCAGCGCCTCTATGTCAATGCAAGCCAAGGTAGGATTTGCTGGTGTCTCGAGGTAGACTAGTTTAATGGTCAGATCAGTCTTAAGCAAAGCATCTACTTCATCTGTATTGCGCAGATCTGCATAGACCATTTCAATGCCCCAGTTATTACTCATCTGTCGAAATAGTTCAGTGGTGCCGCCATAGATGTTTGGTTGTGTGAGCATTTTATCACCGGACTTGAGCAGCCCTGCCACCAGTACGTGTATGGCGGACATTCCGGAATTGGTCATGACAGCGGAAGCGGTCATTGTGCTTCCATATGTTTCTAAAGCTGCAATTTTAGCGGCGGTTGCCTCTGTTGTAGGATTGCCATACCGGCTGTAAGTATGCCCTGATTCCTTTCCTGAAAAGATGTCGATGCCTTGCCCGATATCTTCAAAGTCGTACGATGATGTGGCGTAAATAGGCAGGATATGCGGTGTTGTTGTTTTTGGATCGGGCCATTCGCGGGCGGAGAGGGATTCGAAGCGGATCATGGTGGATGTGTTTATTGGTTGATGCGTTTATTAGCTTATGTGCTTATGTGCTTATGTGCTTGTGTGCTTGAGTGCTTGAGTGCTTGTGTGCTTGAGTGCTTGTGTGCTTGAGTGCTTGTGTGCTTGAGTGCTTGTGTGCTTGAGTGCTTGTGTGCTTGTGTGCTTGTGTGCTTGTGTGCTTGTGTGCTTGTGTGCTTGTGTGCTTGTGTGCTTGTGTGCTTGTGTGAGAGGGAATGCAATATAGGTAGACCTTGAGAGATCATGCATGAGAATTGCTATTCTAGTTGCCTGGACTTGAAGGCATACCTGATGTAAAACCGGGCTAGTGCAGGATGACAACTGGGATTGTACGTTGGCCTTGAGAAGTCTCTTTTTTTAGATGATATGATCCTGCTGTAATTTGTCCTACATCAAATGTTTCTGTTTGAGAAGCAAAAAAAAACTCCGGAGAAAGATCCCCGGAGTTTTTTGAGATGTAGGGCTTTGTTAGTCAGCCGCTACTTGGCAAAGGAATTGTAATCTTTATTTAACAACGACTACTGGTATAGAGCGCTGTCCATCAACAGTCTCCACCTGGAGCATATAGTTTCCTGCTGACAGGTCACTTACACTTACTGCTTCAACGTGTGTTGTGATAGTTTGTGTCAACGCCTTGTAATAGACCACTCGGCCTAGATTGTCAATCAGTCGTAGCTTAACATCACTGTAAGGTTGGCTGAACTCAAGTTTCACTTGTACCATATCCACAGCCGGATTAGGGAATGCAGAAATCGCATTGTCAAGTGGTAATGGATCAACTGTATTTGTTCCGAGAACTACTACACGAACCAAAGGCACGATATCATGGCCGAAGAATATTCGGGCATCGTTTACATCAAGTTCTGTTACTTCATAGTCAATGTTGGCGATGTTGCCGTCTGGTGAGAAACCAAGGACGGAAGAGTATACGTGCTGATCTGCAAGACCGTTAGCAACTGCTGTATCCATAGCCAGAACTTGTGCACCATAACTGCGAGCTTCGCTGGCCAGAATGAAAAACTGTGGATCATCAGCTGTTGATGCCTGGTATTCAACGATTGCGATATAGCCGAAGCCACCTTGCATGATGATTGGATCACCTGGATTGTCAAAGTTTTCAAGTGTTGTTTCAAGGATGGCGTTAGCACCTTCTCCTCCGCTGAAGGTATAATCAGAAAAACCGATAAACCTGCGCTCACTGCTTTCTGCGATCTGGTCACCATTGGTATCCGTCCATTGCAGCAGGTAGATTTGAACTGTCTTGTCAATCATATCCTCAGGGTTATTAACACCCCAGATAATTCTCGCAACTTCAGCGTCTTCAGCAGGCCTGAAATAATTACCGTATGCAAATGAGAGTGGAGCACCTGGATCATAAACACTGTTAGCTACCGCAACTGAACGGGTAAAACCATCTTCTAATCCGAATGTATTTCCACCAACATTATAGTTAAAGGAAATTACGTTGTCTGAAGAGTCAAAGTCAACCTGATTCTGGGTCAAGGTATACGTACCTGTATAGTTTGCAGGAACCTTAGGAAGAACGATCAATTCAGGGTTTAGCCTGTTTTCGTATGTAGAATCAGCTACAACAGTGCCATAGAAAAGATTCTCATTGTAAATTTCTTCCTGGGTATCTGAATCGATGACCGTGTGATTCAGCACAACGTTTGTCTGGTCAGAAGCACCCGCATTTCTGATATCAGCAAGGGCACCGAATGGATACACCTGGTTTTCAGGAATACTAGCCCATGGAGCAATCGCATAGAAATTCGATTGTACGCGGATGTTGTTAGCTTCTGTTTCAACGATTTTCACATCGTCAATACCCCACATGTAGTAGTTGGCATTGTAGACAAATCGGACTTGAAGCAGATCATGGCCGGCAGCACCGGACATAAAGTGACGCTGTACGTCAGTATTGGTAAAATCACCATTTGTTTCAAACTCAGTGTTCACCTGGAAATCTACCCATTCGCTCCATGGTTCTTCACCATCCTTTGTACGGTAGGAAAAGAAATATGTGCTCTGGAACTGACGAAGAGCTTGATTCCATGATAAAGACAGACCTACAGCATCCCATGAGGAAGTATTGAGCTCTGGAGAGATCAGGATATGCTGGGCAGGCGCTGGGCAAGGTCCGCCACCGAAGTTGCCTTCGATACCTCCATTGTCATCAAAGTCACTGTCTACACCAACAGCACCATCGCAAAGGGTCGGAGAGCTGATGGCAGCACCAATGAAGATGTAAGCTCCTTTGTCTAGTAAACCGGTTGGAAGATATTTCCAGCCTGAATTGATGTTAGAATCAGCTACAGCGCAAGATCCTTCTGTGGTCCAGCCATTAGCTTCGATACCTCCTTCAAATGTTTCCCACCATAAGGAAGCATCAGCAGTTGTATTAGCAAAAACACCGATTTTGAATGTACCTTCTGTTGTAGCATCAGCACCACCTGACCAGATTCTGACCAGATACTCCTGACCTGCAGTTAAACATGCGCTTGGAAGTTCAGTTTTGTTCAGATCTGGATTGTCATCTACATAACAAGATACCAAGACCTCATCAAGATCGCAGCTAGCATAAACCGCCATCCCAACATGAGGTAAATCCGTTGGAATGACCGTGTTGTTGAAATAGGCTTTGATCACTACACCATTGGTCGGAAGATCTATCGGTGTTGTGAATTTATACCATACATCATCTGTGTAAAATGTTTGAGAACAAACAGCAGCGGGAGTAGAAGATGCTAAAGCTCCGCGCGTATCGCCATCAACTAAGACCGCTTCAGCCTCATTGTTGGCAAAAGTCATCTCAAAGGCGTTGACGCAATCATCATTGGCTGGTTGCGCCCAGGCCGTGGCACTCCATAAGACAAGCCCGAAAAATAGACTTGAAAATCGTAAAGTTACTTTCATCATTTTCAGAATTTAGTTTTAATAAATAGCAGTTAATTCTATACAAGGGTCAATTGAAGTCGTAATGTCCTTAAAGGGGAATTTAGTGTAAAAATATGAAAATTTGACATTTAGCTAACATCGGAATTGATTTATGTAGTCCGCATGACAAATATGATCAAATCCAATCATGTATGGCTGCAACATCGAGTGTAACTACCCCTGAATGTGAACAAACATATTCACCTGTCAGATTAGCGAGGGATCCACACAATTTCAGATCCAATCCACTCATCATCCCCAATGCCAGAGCACATATTACAGCATCTCCTGCGCCACACACATCAATTACGTCTATTGAGCGCTCAGGATGTAGGTGAGTGCCGGACTTCTCATCCTGCAGATACATACCTTGGCCACCCAAAGTAACAGCTATTGTATTGATTTTCATTGTTTTTCGCCAATCCGCGCACAATTCACCCAGATCTTCAATCTTCAAGTGACGGTGAGCTGCCTGCCCAGCCTCCCGGAGATTGGGCTTAAACAAGCTCACACCTTGATATTGGAAGAAATTTTTGTCTTTAGGATCCACTGCAAGGAAGACACCAAGTTCATGGGCTCTCCCTATGACAGCGGAAATGATTTTTTCAGTCAGAAAGCCCTTATTATAATCCTCCAGGACGATCAGGTCAGGGGTTTCTTTATGGATATAACTCAAGAGATGATCAATGGCAAGACTTTCTTCAGCCCCGGAAAGATATTCAACGGATTCCTCATCAATCCGTAGAAGGTGGTGAGATGAAGCAAGCACGCGGGTTTTAATGGTCGTTGGTCTCAGTTCGCTGCGAAAGAAGTGATGCCTTATTTGGTTTTCCTCGAGTAGGGATGCCAGTTTGTCCGCATTCGTATCGTTACCTGTCAGACCAATCAAGGTTGTCTGACATCCCCAAGCCGCCAGGTTAAGCGCCACATTTGCTGATCCTCCGGCCTTTATCTCAGTTCTTTGATGTGAAAGCACAGGCACCGGTGCCTCAGGTGAAATCCGGTCAACGGTACCGTATATATACCGATCAAGCATAGCATCACCAATAACCAGGGCCTTGATCCGCTTAGCTTTTTCCTGAACCCTCTCTATGTCCTGACTCGTTATCATGATTTGGCGGTGTAAGGTATTGATTCCAGCAGGTATTTTGTCACTTTAGCACTGGCTCCTCCATTTCTGACCATATAGTCACTGGTAGTTTTTCCAGCAGCCTCCACATGCCTAGCATCTTTATAAAACCCGATTGCATCAAGAAGGTCCTGCGTATTCGTGACCGGTCGTGCTGCCTTTAATCTTACCATTTCTACAGCTTCAGGAAACTTCGAATAAGCCGGCCCGAATATGACTGGCTTTCTATGGGCCATTGGTTCCAGCGTATTGTGGATCCCGGTGCCAAAACCTCCACCGACATAGGCAATATTGCCTTTTGAATAAAGGACAGACAAGAGGCCTATACTATCTACGATGACAACCGCTGCAGTATGGGTTGCTTCGCGAAGTTCACTAAGTTTTACCACCGGAAATGGAATTGAACGTATCAATCGGTTCACATTATCTGGCGAAACATCATGAGGTGCTATCAGGACACGAACTGTCTCTTATACACATCTGACGCTGCCGACGAATAGAGAGGTGTAGATCTCGGTGGTCGCCGTATCATTA